>OGRA01000009.1_pt1 | contig 209180 bp, 170 predicted proteins | sample 1553351 | NCBI WGS metagenome assembly OGRA01 (sample SAMEA2580056, study PRJEB22360) | human gut metagenome | biome: human gut; feature: human-associated habitat; material: faeces | place: Denmark | collected 2008/2010
GTGGTTAAGCAACCGGAATCGGCATCTCCTGCCCCGGCAACGGTGCCAAGCGGCCAACCGGGCAAAAGCACGCTTGAAAAGCTCATCGCTCACCGGTCGCGCCGCCGCAACCGCCATAAGCACCGTCGCTAATCCAACACCCGCAAATCCCCGCGTTAGCGCAAAGCTGCAGAGCCGCTTAATAATGTTAGGCCCGCGCAAGGACGCTGTTAGGCGTCCGCAGCACGGGTATAGTGTATGGGGTATCGCGCAATAAAAAGGAGGGCTGCGTTAGCTGCCCAATAACCTCGCATTATTAGATGTAGCAGCCGATTACGGTGATGATTGTGCCGGCGATTATCATGCCGAAGCCGATTGCCCTCTTCTTCAGCCACTCAGCTTTAAGCTCCTCCTTCACCATGGGCATTCTTTCGGCTGACTTGAATGCATTGCGGTACTTCATCGACCATATCATCAGCAATATGGCTCCTATTATATCGATGGCCAGGCCGGCATATATCACAATATCCATAACAATTACGTTTTTAAATGAAAACAAGCGATTTTACAAGTTTGTTTTGAGCCTTGTAAATCGCTTGTGTATCTCGGATATTGCCGATGGATTGCTACCCTTGCATTTTGGGAAGCACACCGATGCCGGGACGGTCACGGGGTATTGTGACTTTACCTTCGACGATTTTCATTCCGTCGAAGCAGTCGTTGGTTATGAGCAGGTTACCGTCGAGGTCGGCCCAGTCGACCATCGGTGCCAGCTGTGAGGCCGCCGATACTCCACACGAAGTTTCGGTCATGCACCCGAGCATCACCTTCATTCCCATTGCGCGAGCCAGAACGGCCATTTTGTAGGCTTCGTGCATTCCCGTGCTCTTCATCAGCTTTATATTTATGCCGTCGTAGGCACCTGCCGCGCGAGCCACATCGGGTAGGCGCTGCAGAAACTCGTCGGCAATGATTGGCAGCGGGCTTCGCTCGCGCAGCCATGCGGTTTCATCGATCATCTCCTTAGGCATGGGCTGCTCTACGAAAAGACAGTTGCGCTCGGCGAGCCAGTTGCACATTTCAAGTGCCCGGTACTTGTCGTCCCACCCCTGATTTGCGTCGACGCATATCGGACGGTCGGTCTTTGAACGAATCACATCAACAAGTTCGCGGTCGTTGTCAAGTCCCATTTTTACCTTAAGCACATTGTAGGGCGAGGCTTCATCCACCTTTTGGCGTACAACCTCGGCGGTGTCGATGCCGATAGTGAATGAGGTGTCGGGAGCCTTGTCGGGGTTGAGTCCCCATACCTTATACCACGGCTGCTGCATTATTTTGCCCGTAAGGTCGTGCAGAGCTATATCGACCGAAGCCTTTGCCGCGCGATTGTCGGGAGCCACGGAGTCCATGTATTCATGTATCTCCTCGATTCGGAACGGGTCGGAAAATTGCGACAGGTCGAGCCGTCCGAGGAACTTGGTTACGCTCTCGATGCTTTCGCCGAGATAGGGAGGCATCGACGCTTCACCGTAGCCTATAAGCCCGTCATACTCTATCTGCACCTGCACATCGGGGGTTGTGGTGCGGCTCGATTTGGCCAGATTGAAAGAGTGACGCAGCTGTAGCTCGTAAGGCTTGAATGAAAGGTTGAGCTTTCCGCTGCGCGCAGTGTGGCGTGTCGGAGAGCCAAATGCCGACAATGATATAGGGGATGAAGCGGCAACAAGTCCGAGCCCGGCCGCTTTCAGGAAATTCCGTCGATTCATAGCTGTAGGATTAGTTTGGCTCAAAGTTACGATATTTTTGCATCTTTGCTGTGATATTGAATTAAAAATCGGGAAACAGGCTCGAGACTATTGTCGGTAACGCTTTACTGATGATGCCATAGAACGATTTAGGCGGGTTGTGTGTTACATAATCGAAAGGCTCGTAAAACAATTGTAACGAGCTGTAAAGAGGGATCGATTATGACACGTTCAGCTACAATATTAAGCAAACTGCTGTTTTTCGGTATGCCGGCAATAGCCATCATACCAAATCTTATATTGTGGTATACCGAGGGGCTTGATCTTATTCAGGGATTGGCAAGTGTGCTGTTGCCTTTCGGATTATATTGGCTCATCATGTCGTCGGCCATCCGGATCGGGCGATGTGCCGTGTGGTTTACCATAGTGCTGCTGCTTGCCGCATTTGAGATAGTGCTTCTCTATCTTTACGGTAACTCGGTGATTTCGGTCGACATGTGGATGAATCTGTTTACGACCAACTCATCGGAGGCCGGTGAGCTGCTTAACGGGCTCTGGCCGATTATAGGCGTAATGTGTGTGTTGAGCCTGCCGTTGGTTGCTATAGGTGTCATTGCGCTTGTGAAGAAGTGGCGTGTGTCGGGAACATTTCTTTGTGTCAACCGACGCATAGGGTTGATGATTGCTTCAACCGGTGCGGTTTTGTGTGGGGTGGGATATTTTGCGGGATCGCCTGTCGTACCCCACAATCAGGTGTTTCCGATCAATGCGCTTTACAATTCATGGATTGCCACGCAGCGTGCCGTGGCCACGATGAACTACGACAAGAGTTCGGGCAACTTCGAGTACCGCGCCGAAAGCTGGCACTGCGACATAGCCCCTGAGGTGTATGTGCTCGTTGTGGGGGAAACATCACGAGCCGACAACTGGCAGCTGTTCGGATATGAGCGGAAAACCACTCCGGGGATCATGGATGCCAATGGCCTTGTAGGTTTCAGAAAAGCGATGAGCGAGTCCAATGTCACGCATAAGAGCGTGCCGTTGCTCCTTTCGCCCGTATCGTCGGAGTCGTTCGGCGACTCGATCTATTTCGTAAAAAGCGTGATAACCGCATTCAAGGAAGCCGGATTTCACACCGCGTTCATATCCAATCACAGGCGCAACCACTCCTTCATCGACTTCTTTGGAAGTGAGGCCGATACCTGTATATTCGTAAAGGAAATAACAAATGACGACTCTACCCCCGACATGGAGATGCTCTCCTATGTCACCGAAGAGATGCAACGGGGCCGACGACGACTGATGATAGTGCTGCACACCTACGGCTCGCACTTCAAATACAATGAAAGGTATCCGCGTTACTATGCGCGTTTCAAGCCCGACCGCATCAAGGAGGTAGGCCCCGAAGGGCGTCAGAGGCTGTTGAACTCCTACGACAACACCATAGCCTATACGGCCGACTTGCTCACAATGCTGATGAATGAAATTGAGGGGTCGGGCTATCGCGGGGCGTTGCTCTATACGGCCGACCACGGCGAGGACCTGTTTGACGACGGCAGCAACAAATTCCTCCATGCGTCGCCGCGTCCATCCTATTATCAGCTTCACGTGCCGTTTATCGTGTGGCTGTCGAGTCGTTACATCGAAGCCTATCCCCATGTATTGGCGAGAGCTCTTGAAAACCGCGACAAAAACGTGTCGTCGAGCGCGTCGTTTTTCCACACCGCGCTTGAACTTGCCGACATACGCACTCCGTGGTTCAATCCCGCGCTGTCGGTGGTTAACACGCGCTACACTCTGCCTCAGCGGGTGTTCCTGAACGACCGCAATAATGGTGTGCTGCTGCGTGACGCGGGATTGAATACCGGCGACTACACCCGTCTTGACTCGGCCGGCATCAAATATTGACACTTTGCAGGCGCTTGTCGTTTGGCTGTTAGGCATAAAAGAGTTATCTTTGCATATAGCCCGCAAGGGAGGATTATGTAAAACGATAATTGAATTATGCTTAAAAGAGTAATAGCAACAGCGGCGGTTGCAGCGGCCGCCATCGGCTCGGCACTTGCATGTACAAGTCTTATCGCCTCCAAAGGCGCGACAGCCGACAACAGTGTCATGATAACTTACGCCGCCGATTCCCACACATTATACGGTGAATTGTATTCACAGCCGGCCAAGGATCACCCCAAGGGTGCCATGCGCAAGGTCTACGAGTGGGACACCGGCCGTTATCTTGGCGAAATACCCGAGGTGGCTCACACCTATGCAACCATAGGCAACATGAACGAGCACGGCCTTGCCATAAGCGAAAGCACATGGGGCGGCCGCGAGGAGCTTGTCGACACTACCGGAATCGTCGACTACGGTTCGCTCATATACATAACGCTTCAGCGTGCCAAGACCGCACGCGAGGCCATAAAGGTGATGACCGACCTTGTGCGTGACTACGGTTACTACAGCAGCGGCGAGTCATTCTCGATAGCCGACGGCAAGGAGGCCTGGATAATGGAGATGATAGGCAAGGGCGGCAAGAGCAAAGGTGCAGTGTGGGTTGCACGCCGCATCCCCGACGGAATGATTTCGGGACACGCCAATCATGCACGTATACACACCTTCCCACTGAAGGACAAGGAAACTCTATATTCGCCCGATGTCATCGACTTTGCCCGCAGTCAGGGTTACTTCGACGGCAAGGACGAGGACTTCGACTTCTCCAAGGCCTACGCCATAACCGACTTCGGCGCGTTGCGCGGATGTGACGCTCGAGTGTGGTCGTTCTTCGACAAGCACGCCAAGGGCATGGACAAGTACCTCCCCTGGATAATGAACGGCGAGGGCGAGCCGATGCCCCTGTGGGTGAAGCCCGACTCGGTGGTCGATGTGCGCAACATGCAGTGGGCTATGCGCGACCATTTTGAGGACACTCCCTTTGACATGACTAAGGATGTGGGCGCGGGTCCCTACAAGGTGCCTTACCGCTGGCGTCCGATGACATTCAAGGTCGACGATGTTGAATACACCAATGAGCGCGCTATAGCTACGCAGCAGACCGGATTCTCATTCGTGGCTCAACTGCGTGACAATGTTCCCGATGCAATGAAGGGTGTGCTGTGGTTTGGCGTGGACGATGCCAACACTTGCGTATATGTGCCCATATATTGCTGCGTCACCAAAGTGCCTTACTGCTATGCCCATGGCAACGGCGACATGCTCACCCTGTCGTGGGATGCCGCATTCTGGGTGCATAACTACGTGGCAAATCAGGCCTATAACCGTTACTCGCAGATGATACCCGACATACGCCGCGTGCAGAACGGTCTTGAGGATTCGATTGCTTCGGCTGTCAAGGTCGTTGAGGCCGAGGTGATGACATTGCCCGATGTGCGTCAGCGTGAGGAGCTGTCCAATTTTTCCGATTTTTGGGCCAATCACTCAACCAAGGAGTTCAAGAAGCTCGGCGATTATCTGCTTGTGAAATATATCGACGGAAACATCAAGCGCGAAACCGAGCCGGGTGTGTTCAAGCGCACTCCCGAGGGAATGTGTGCATCGCCTGAATATGGCGGATATTCCGAGGACTACTACCGAGCAGTGGTCAAGGATGCCGGTGAACGATTGAAAGTCATTGATATAAAGGTAGGCAAATAATATGTCACGCACTGATAATGAGATGCCGGGAGTTACACTTCTCGGCAATCAGGCTACGAAATATCCTTCGGAGTATGCTCCCGAAGTTCTTGAAACGTTCGTCAACAAGCATCCCGACAATGAGTATCTTGTGACATTCACCTGCCCCGAGTTTACTTCATTGTGCCCCAAGACCGGTCAGCCCGACTTTGCGCGCATAATCATCAACTACATTCCGCGCGAAAAGATGGTCGAGAGCAAGAGCCTGAAGCTCTATCTGTTCAGTTTCCGCAACCACGGCGACTTTCATGAGGATTGCATCAATATAATAATGAAGGATCTCGTGGCGCTGATGAATCCGCGTTACCTGGAGGTGATAGGGCTCTTCACTCCCCGTGGCGGAATATCGATATATCCCTTTGCCAACTATGGCGACGAGGAGCATCAGGATATGGTGAAGGCACGTATGCTTGCATCGTTTCGTAACGATTTTTAGATTGAAACAAATATGAAAAAAGATGCTGTAATGGTGCTGTCGGGAGGCATGGACTCGGTGACGATGCTGCATGACTATGCCGACGACATAGCTCTTGCCGTAACATTCGGTTACGGCTCCAACCACAACGCGCGCGAAGCCGAGTGTGCCCGGTTGCATTGTAAGCTGACGGGTATAGAACTGATTGAGATCGACCTCGCTTTCATGGGGCGTTACTTTGAAAGCTCGCTGTTAAGTGGAGCCGATGCCATTCCCGAAGGCCATTATACGGCCGACAACATGAAGTCGACGGTGGTGCCGTTTCGCAACGGCATAATGCTTGCCGTGGCCGCCGGACTTGCCGAGAGCCGAGGCCTGAAAGCGGTGATGATTGCCAATCACGCCGGCGACCATGCCATATATCCCGACTGCCGAGCCGGTTTTATCGACGCCATGGGCAAGGCAATCGCCGAAGGCACATTTGACCGACTTGAGCTTAGAGCTCCCTATACGTTACTCACAAAGAGCGACATTGCGCGTCGCGGTAAGGAGCTTGGCATTGACTATTCGACCACCTACTCCTGCTATAAGGGACGGGAACACCATTGCGGAAAGTGCGGCACATGCGTCGAGCGTCGTGAAGCACTTGCCGATGCCGGAATTGTCGACACCACCGTCTACGACAGCGATCTGTTATAACACTCACAAGGAATTATGCGGTTTTACGATTGCCGACATATAATATTGCAAAATATCCGTCATGTTATGGTTGTCGCGGCGGCGTTGTCGGCCGTTATCGGGACATTGTCGGCCGGAGCGACCAATATCGTCACCTACACCCTTCTTGACAGTGTGACGACAACCGCCGATGAGCTGATAATGACATTCAGGAGGATATGCAACGAGAACGACCGCACCAACATCCTGTTTGACCTAACATCGTCAAACTCCTCATTCACGATCTATAAAGTGGAGTGGACCAACGGTGGTGTTCTCAACGAGCCATTGGAACCGTTTTCGCTGATAGCTCAAGGCGATGAGATTGAGGGTAAAAGTTCACGCTGGCACATTTCGCTTGACTTTCCCTTTAGTAACGCTTTTCACGAAGAAGATGTGCTGTTGCTGACCACCGATCGCGGTGTCATATATTGTCCCACATCCAGGGCCGGTCAGTTGCAGCGAACTATAGACCTGTTGCGTTATGACTACGAGAAGGAGCTTGACAGCACAAAGCGCAGCTCACGTAACGCATGGGCAATACTCGGCATTGTCGTGTGCATGGCCGTTGTTGCAGGCGTGATTGTCGGTATAGTAGTGCGCCGACGGTTTGTCAGGAAGCGAAAGGAGATTGAGGAGCTGTCGTTGCTTGTCGTTGAGCGCTCCGACCGCAATCGCGAGCTGCAGGCAAAAATAGATGCGCTCTACGGTAGCCGCCTCGATACTCTAAATATGCTTTGTAACGAATACTTTGAAAAAAACGAATCGGATAGAGTAAAACTGTCGCTTTACAATGAAGTCGAGAAACACATTCTTGCGTTACGTGACTCCAAAAGCGTGACCCAACTGGAAGATATTGTCAACACATATCTTGACGGAATAGTATTGAAAGTCAGGGAACAGATACCGTCGCTCAGTGCGGGTGACATAAAATTCCTCACCTATCTCTATGCCGGATTTTCGCCTCGTGCGGTGTGCATATTCACTGACATAAAGATAAAGAACTTTTATAACAGGCGTAGCCGGTTGAAGGAGCGTATCCTTGACTCCGGAGCACCCGACAGGTTGCTTTTCGTGTCTAAAATGTAGACCATAACCCGTTGATTTATAGAATGAGGAATCGGACTTTTGTCCTCTTGTTGATTATCAGCCGTTTATGCTGTGAATTGAGGACAATTTCCGGCCTCCGATTATTGCTGAGAACTGTTGATGACGCTTAACTTTGTGGCATCAAATACAAAACAGTTTGCAATATGAAAAAATTAATCATGCTTTCATTGCTCGTAATGAGCACACTCGCAGCTTCGGCTGAAATTAAGTTCCAGGGTATCGACAACAAAGGTGCGACAAATGTTATGCTCACCGATACCGATGCTCCCGATGACGCAAAAATAACCGATGCCGTCTTATACTGTAACGGCAAGGAGTACCGTGCCAAGAACATAAGATGCAATGTTGTGGCCGGTGTGGCGGTGTATAGGCTGCAGTTCAAGCGGCTCACGGTTTTCAGTGGTTGCAAGGTTACAGTAACCGTCAACGGCAAGAAGACTACGGTTGACATCCAGAAGCATCTTATACACTGATAGGCTGTCGGGCTGCGGACGCATAACAGTGTCCTTGCGCTTACCCGAATCGATACGCTGCTTTTGCGCTGACGCTGAGCTGTCGATGGAGGAGAGCTGATAGTATAAAGAAATGGGGCTGTGCCAAAGTTGACACAGTCCCATTCTATAAAGTGGTGGTGGGGTTCGTTTATTTCTTGAAGAGCAGGGGAGCCATTTCCTTGAGGCTGCGACGCCATGTAAGGAATTCGTGAGCTGTTCCGTCAGAAACGTAAGATACGGCGTTGAAACCGGCAGCCTTCAGATCCTCAACCGACTTCTTGACGCCTTCGGGATTCTCCTTTGAGCCGCAAGAGGTGAATATCAGTCGGGGCTTTACATCCTTGAGGTCGGAGGGTGAGTATGTGCCGCCGCTGAAAAGTCCGTAGTAGTCAAATACTTCGGGACGGGCGAGGGTGATGTTCTTGGTTTCCATACCACCCATCGAGAGGCCGGCCATAGCGCGGTTCTTCTTGTTGGGGATAGTGCGGAAGTTGCTGTCAATGTAGGGAATCAACTCGTCAACCAATACTGTTTCAAAGTTCTTGGGATTGAACGAACCGATTGTTCCGTGACGGGCTTCGTTGGTCATACCGTAGGTCATAACGATGATAAACGGCTCGCACTTGCCTTCGGCAATGAGGTTATCCATGATGAGGTTGGCGTGACCCTGGTTGGACCATGCTGTTTCGTCCTCACCCCAGCCATGCTGCAGATAGAGCACGGGATATTTCTTCTTGGTGTTCTTGTTGTATTCGGCGGGAGTGTAAACGAAAGCTCTCTTCTGCAATCCTGTGCTGGGAGAGTTGAAAAGCACCTGCTGAACGTTGCCGTGAGGTACATTCTTGGCAGCATAGAAGTCGCGGTCGTGTGCGGGAATCTCGATACCGCTCTCCCAACGGGTTGAGCCGTAGTAGTTGTTGGCACCGGGATCGTTAACTGTAGCACCGTCGATAGTGAAGTGGTAGTAGTGGAATCCTTCGTCCATGGGGCCTTCGGTAGTTCCGGTCCATACACCGTCCTTGTCCTTATGCAGAACTGTTCCACCGCGTCCACCGAGTCCAAGGCTTACGATAACCGACTTGGCGTCGGGAGCGTCGATGCGGAAACGGGCATATCCTTCCGAGTTGACCATGGGATACTGCTGTCCGGGCTGATTCAATTCGCTCGGCTTGAAGTCTTCCTTGGGAACGTTGTTGTCAAGAGCAGGATTGAAGTTCTTTACTGCATAGTAAGCTTTCTTGGGCTTGAGGTTTTCATCGTAGAGAAGGGGATGATTGTTTACACCCAGCCAAGAGTCGCCGTCGCAGAGGTTCCAGAGTGTTACGTTGTCAATAACATCTTTGTGCTTGCGGAATACACGGAAAATGCGTGCATACTGATCCTCCTGAAGAGTTGAAAGGTAGGGAGCCATGGCTTTGTTTTCGCCACGAGAGAACTGAAGATTTCCGCCCATCTCCTCGTTGCAACGTACATCAAGCTCGGTGATGTGGATGTGCTTTACGAGTTCCGAATACTTGATGAGGGCTGAGTCGATGTCCTCGGGTGTGGGACCGTAGATGTTGTAGTGGCCCTGCATGCCGATACCGGTGATGGGAACACCTGCAGCCTGCATCTTCTTTACCATGTTGTAGATGCGGTCGCGCTTTGCGGGAACGGCTGCATTGTAGTCGTTATAGAAAAGAAGGGCGTTGGGGTCGGCCTCGTGGGCAAATTCAAATGCCTTGGCAATGAACTCGTCGCCGTAGAGCTTGTAGAGCTTGCTCTCGCGGTAGGGGTTGGGTTCACGACCTCGGAATCCGCGGCCGGCATCGGACATTGCTTCGTTTACAACATCCCATGCATATACAACATCCTTATATCGGTTAACCACTGTGTGGATGTGGTCACGCAGGCGAGCGTAGAACACTTCCTTGGGCACGGGGTTGCCTTTTTCATCATTCATCATCCAGTCGCAGAACTGTGCGTGCCATACGAGGCAGTGTCCGCGCAGCTTGATTCCGTTCTTGCGGCAGAAGTCGGCAATCTTGTCGGCGCGTTCCCAGTTCCATACACCTTCTTTCGGATGCAATTCACCCGATTTCATGTCGTTCTCAGCAGTGATGCTGTTGAACTCCTTTTTGATAAGCTCCATTTGTGCGGGGTCGGATACGTTGCGCTGGTTTACAGCCACACCGATGGTGAAATAACCATCGTAAGCATCCTTGAGGCTCTTGGGGCCATTGTCCACTTGTCTGCCAAATTGAGCAAACGCTGATCCTGCCATGAATACAGCAAGCAGAACCGATAAGCATGTTCGTTTCATTGGTAAGTAGTTGTTAATGATTGATTTAAATATTAAGGGTTATTTTTAGGCATGGATAAAAGGCTTTTTTAAGCCAAACATGACATTAGTTAGACCGATGCATGTTCAAAAGGTTTAACACATTTCTAAAAAAATAAAAATAAATTTAGTAAAGTGCAAGGTGGATGGAATGTAACAGCAGGGGCTGCGGCGTAAACTGATTACGCCGCAGCCCCTATGTGTGGATTATAGCAACTGTTGCTGTTTACAGTTCCATGATCGAGATGGCAAAACCTCCGCCCGAGGCCATCATCACGGGCAGGATGTCGCTTGATGTCACGGTGCGTGATGTTATCACGTAGGCTTCAGGGTTGGTCACGCAGTCGGCATCGGGAGCATCGGCATATATTGTTGCCTTGTACTGCTTTCCGGGAGTGAGGAAGTCGAGTTTAAGGTCGAATGTGCGCGACTGCTCGTTGGTAACGCCGCCTACAAACCAATTGCCGCTGTTCTTGTCCTTGCGTGCGGCGATTATGAATTCGCCGGGCTCGGCGTCGATGTATCGGCTTTCGCTCCAGTCGACGGGCACATCCTTTATGAATTGGAAGGCATCCATCTTCTCGGCATAGTGCTCGGGAAGGTCGGCCGCCATCTGTAGCGGAGAGTACATCGTGACATAGAGTGCGAGCTGATTGGCCACGGTGGCGCGTTTGTGCTCCTTGCTGCCGGGAACAAATGAGCCTATGTCCATGCGGAATATACCGGGAGTGAAGTCCATAGGACCGCCTTTAAGTCGTGTGAACGGCAGAATCGTCACGTGTCCCGGTGACATGTTGCGGTACTCGGTGCCCATTGCGCTTTCATTTCCGATTAGGTTGGGATAGGTGCGGGCAAGTCCGGTGGGACGCACGGCTTCGTGTGCGTTGACCATGATGTGCTTGTCGGCGGCTTTCTTCACGGCGTTGAGGTAGTGGTTGACCGACGATTGGCTGTAGTGGGTTTCACCTTTTGGAAGTATATTGCCCACATATCCGCTCTTCACCGAGTTGTAGCCATACCTGTTCATGAGGTCGTAGGCTTTGTCGAGGTGACGCTCGTAGTTGGGTATGGAGCCTGATGTTTCGTGGTGCATCATCAGCTTTATGCCCTTGGAGTGGGCGTAGTCGTTAAGGGCGGCTATGTCGAAGTCGGGGTAGGGGGTCACGAAGTCAAACACGAAGTCCTTTTCCTTTCCGAGCCAGTCCTCCCAACCGATGTTCCAACCTTCGATGAGGAGCTGATCCATGCCGTTGTCGGCGGCGAAATCGATATATCGTCTTACATTCTCGTTGTTGGCACCGTGATGTCCGTTGGGATTTGCCTTTGAGTAGTCAAATGTCGCGAGATCGAAGTTTTCGGCGTTACAGTAGGCCCACGAGCTCTTGCCGGTGATCATCTCCCACCACACTCCCATGTATTTTACGGGCTTTATCCACGATGTGTCGTCGAGAGCGCAGGGCTCGTTGAGGTTGTAAATGATGTTGGAGGCGAGTATGTCGGTAGCTTTGTCCGACACCATGATTACGCGCCACGGAGTGCTGAACGGAGTGTTGATTACACCCTTGTCGCCGTTACGGTCAGGAGTAAGCCATGAAGTGAACGTGAGGGTTGCTTCGTCGAGGTTGAGGTGCATTGCGGGATAGTCGACAAGAGCTGCCTCGTGGATGTTGATGTAGGTTCCCGAGTCGCTCTTGAGCATGAGCGATGTCTGCACGCCGGTAGGAGAGAATATCGACTGCGACACGTTGCTCATGTGATTGTCCTCGGAGTGTGCGCGTATTTCGCTAAGGCGTGATTTTATATATTCGTATTCCTGAGTGTCGTAGTCACCAGGAATCCACCATGCGGTGTAGTCACCACCCATTGCCATATCGGTTTTTTCGTCCTTAATGGTGAAATGCTTCAGCGATGCCTGTTCGGGGAATACGTAACGGAATCCGATGCCGTCGTTGTAGGCACGGAACACTATGTTCATTTTGCGTGACTCGCCGTCGATGTGCTGCGTCATGTCGACGGTCATCGAGTTGTAGTTGTCGCTAATCCTGTCGTTCTCGCCCCATACGGGAGTCCAGGTTGTGTTGCTTGACGAGCGGTCGACCTTGTCGACTGTGAATCCTGTGGTCAATGGTGCGGCATCCTTAAGCTCAAATCCCATTGTCGATGGAGCCACAATCACCTCTCCTTTATAGGTCATTGAGTAGACGGGTTGCTGCGTGGCGTTAATGTCAAATGTCACTACTGTGTTTCCATCGGGCGATGACAATACTTCCTTGGCATTGACGCACGGCATCGAAGCCAAGGCAATAAGAATCGGGTATAATCGGTTCATATCCTTGTGAATGAATAAAAATGAATTAATTATGCTATATATTGCAACTATTTAGAATAACACTTGATACAAAAATAGTAAAAAAGTTGAAAATAAAAGAGTGTTAAGCCCGTACAATGCCTTATGCGGTAATAATATATTGCAACATGAAGTTTCAATCGGGGAAATTGACCAATTATTAATGAAAATGGACGGAATTTTGAGAAATTGATACAAACTTTTTACTGACAAATTAGGTTATATTTGCAACGGGATTTCTCCTTAAAAATGAATTTAAAATAAAAAACGAGGGTATATTTATGCGACTATCTATTTTTAGATACATTCTATGCTCCACAATCATTGCACTTCCCGCGCTATCGGCAAGTGCTCAGGAGCCGCCGTCAAGTTCATCGGTGGTGACGCTTGACTCATGTCGTGCAATGGCGGTGGCCAACAACAAGCAGATGCGCATTCAGGCCGAGCGCATCAAGGCCGCCGGGTATCAGAAGAAGGAGGCATTTGCCGCTTATCTTCCATCGATAGACTTTGCCGGGGGATATACCTATAACCAGAAGGACATATCGATTTTTGATTCCGACCAGTTTCTCCCCGTAAAGAATTTCGACATGACCACCCAGCAGTATGAGTACAGTCTTGTGACCAATCCTGAAACGGGAATGCCCATAAAGGGCCCCGACGGACAGTATGTGCCTTCATCGGTGGCTTATCTTCCCAAGGAGGCCATGACTTACGACATACACAATGTGTTTTTCGGAGCCGTGACATTGACGCAGCCTGTGTATATGGGCGGCAAGATAGTGGCCATGAACAAGATTACGAAGTATGCCGAGGAGCTTGCCCGCTCGCTTCATGACAGCGGAGCCGAGGACATCATATATGCCGTCGACGCTGCATACTGGCAGGTGGTGTCGCTGAAGTCGAAGTATGAACTGGCCACAAGCTATGTAGCGTTGCTTGACACGCTTCACCGCAATGTCAAGGCGATGGTGGATGCCGGTGTGGCCACCAAGAGCGACTTGCTGACGGTTGATGTGAAGCTCAATGCCGCCAATGTCGATCTTGTAAAGGTGGATAACGGCCTGGTGCTGTCGCGCATGGCTCTCGCACAGTTGTGCGGACTTCCGGTGAACACCGTGATGACCCTCGAGGACGAGAACAAGGAGCGTCCCGATGTTGAGCCTATAGCCACGATGTATGACATGGGCGAGGTATATGCCCGCCGGCAGGATCTTCACGCCCTTGAACTCGGTGTTAAGATAAAGGAGCAGCAAAGCAAGGTGGCGCTGTCGTCGATGCTTCCAAATGTGGCTTTGATCGGAGCCTATTCATTCTCCAACCCCAACATGTACGACGGATTCAAGAAAAATTTCAACGGAGCATTCTCCATTGGAGCCGTAGTGACTATACCTATATGGCACTGGGGCGGGAATTACAATAAATATAAGGCCGCAAAGAGCGAGGTCAATGTGATGAAGCTTCAGCTTGAGGATGCCAAGGAGATGATAGAACTTCAGGTGAGCCAGGCCGCTTTCAAGGCCCGTGAAGCCATGAAGACCTACACAATGACGAGCTCCAATCTTGAAAAAGCCAATGAGAATCTTCGTCAGGCCGAGCTTGGCTTTAAGGAGGGAATGCTCACCGTCGACAATGTGATGGAGGCCCAGACCGCTTGGCTGAAGGCCAACTCCGAGAACGTGGACGCTGAAATAGATGTGAACCTGTGCAGAGTGTATCTGTCGAAGGTGCTCGGAACAATGGATTATCAACAATATTACGATACTGAAAAATAGCAACTCAATATGGCAAACGTAGAACAACAACCAACCACTCAATTGCAGACGAAGAAAGAGGGCGCTCTTGTGGGTACGCTTATAGTCGTTGTCGTCGCAGTTGCATTATTGGCTTTGATAGGATTCTTATTCCTGAAGCCCAAATCGGAAATAATCGAAGGTCAGGCCGAGGCTACCTCGGTGCGTATATCGGGCAAGCTCCCGGGCCGTGTCCTTGAGTTTTATGTGCAGGAGGGTCAGGATGTTAAAGCCGGTGACACGCTGGTGCACATCCACTCGTCGCTCGCCGAAGCCAAGCTCTATCAAGCCGAGGCATTGAAGGATGCCGCATCGGCCCAGAACCGCAAGATAGACGCCGGTACACGCTCGCAGATAATCCAGAGCGCCTATGACCTGTGGCAGCAGGCGATAGCCGCACGCAATATTGCGGAAAAGACCTACAATCGCATGGAATCGCTGTTTAAGCAGGATGTGGTGTCGGCTCAGAAACGCGATGAGGCCGAAGCCGCCTACAAGGCAGCCGTTGCAGGCGAAAACGCTGCCCGGAGCCAGTATCAGATGGCCAAGGAAGGCGCCCAGCGCGAGGACAAGGAGAGCGCATCGGCCATGGTCGATGTTGCCAAGGGAGGGATAATGGAGGTTGAGGCGTTGCTTCAGGACCAGTATCTGACCGCTCCCGCCAACGGACAGATAGATATAATCTATCCTCACGAAGGTGAGCTTGTGGCCCTCGGCGCTCCGGTGATGAACCTGTTGAAGTTGTCGGACAAGTGGGTTACGTTCAATGTGCGTGAGGAGATGCTCAAAAATCTTCCCATAGGCAAGGAGATCGACATCATGATACCCGCGCTCGACAATAAGAAGACAAAGGCTAAGGTTTACTACGTGCGTGACATGGGCACCTACGCCGTGTGGCGTTCGACCAAGGCTACCGGTGACTGGGACAGCCGTACATTCCAGATCAAGGCCCGTCCGGTCGAGGATATTCCCGAACTTCGTCCCGGCATGTCGATAATATATCTTCAGCCTGAGAAGTAGAAAAAGCAATATAATTGTCAACCCTTTAATAAGTAAAAGAAGATGTCAGGTTCATGGTCGATAGTGAAGAGAGCGTTAGCCGAAGGAGTGCGTCAGCTTGCGCGGAGGCCCATCTACATCATAGTAATGGTGTTGGTGCCTATAGGCATGAGCTTCTTTTTCCTTGACTTGATGAACAAAGGGTTGCCTTTGCAGTCGCCTACGGCGGTTGTGGACCTCGACAACACTCCGTTGTCGCGCCGGGTTGTGCGTAATCTCGACACTTCGGAGCTTGTCGATATCCAATACCGTCCTTCGAGCTACGGCGATGCGATGAAGCTACTGAAGGAGGGTACGGTCTACGGATTCTTCATGATTCCGCGCAATTTCCAGACCGATGCCGAGGGTGGTCGCCCGACGACCATAACCTACTACTGCAACATGGCCTATTTCATTCCGGGCACACTGTCGTTCAAGGGATTCAAGACAACGGCCGTGTCAACATCGGGAGCCATTGCCATGACCACGCTCGTGAGTGCAGGTGTCGACGGCGAGCTGGTCAACAATCTGTTGCAGCCGGTGGTGACGCAGGAACACCCCATAGGCAATCCATGGCTTAACTATTCGATATATCTGAGCAACTCATTCCTGCCGTGCCTTCTTCAGCTTATAATATTCCAGATAACGGCGTTCTCCATACTACAGGAGATCAAGCTCGGTACATCAATAAAGTGGGTGAACGATGCAGGACAATCGATTGTCATAGCTCTCTTCGGCAAGCTGATGCCGCAGTTCATCATATTCACTTCGGTGGGTCTTGCCATGCAGTCGCTCATTTATTTCTACTGGGGATTCCCGCTGAACGGGAATGTGTGGAGCATGATATGGGCCATGGTGCTGCTGGTGATTGCTTCGCAGGCGTTTGCGCTGATGATAACAAGCCTGATACCCAACCTGAGGTTCGCATTGTCGATTCTGTCGCTTGTGGGCATCCTGTCGTTCTCGATAGCTGCCTTCTCATTCCCTGTCGAGAGCATGTATCCGGCGGTGGGCATATTCTCCTACATAGTTCCTATACGTTATTACTTCCTCATATATATAAATGTGGCGCTTAACGGCTATGAGGTGTACTATTGCCGATGGGACTATATCGTGCTGATACTTTTCGCGCTTGCCCCGATGGGTCTTTTGTGGAAGCTTAAGAAGAACTCGTTGAATCCCGTATATGTTCCTTAGTGTTATGAAAATGATTAGTGACATAAAATATTGGTTCAGGAGTCTGTTCAAAGTCTGGGTCAACGAGTACAAGCTTGTTGGCAAGGACTTGGGCGTGATGCTGTTTTTCTTTGCATTGCCATTGATGTATCCGATAGTTTACACACTCATTTACAATCCCGAGGTGGTTGAGAATGTGGCCATGGTGGTTGTCGACAACAGCCGCACCGCCGAGAGCCGCCAACTCGTGAGAATGATAAACGCATCGCAATACACCGAGGTGGTGGACTATGCCATCGACCTTAATGAAGCCCGGACGATGATGAAGGAGCGCAAGTGTTACGGAATACTTGTGATTCCCGAAGATTATGCTCGCCGTCTGGGTCGCAACGAGCAGGCTGTGCTGCCTATATATTGCGACATGAGCCTTATGCTGCGCTACAGGAGCATAATGTTTGCAATGACCGATATATCGCTCCAGCTTGGCAGTGACATACGCACCGAGGATATAAACGACTCGCCTGTCGCTTTCATGGCCGATGCCGTGGGGACGACTGTGGGAACCGATGCATTTTTCGAGGGCGATACATCGCAGGGCTTTGCATCGTTCATCATGCCCGGTGTCATAATACTGATTATCCAGCAGAGTCTTATACTGGGTGTGCTGATGCTTAACGGCGGTGCCAGTGAGCGTCGCAGGCGTAACGGCGGATATGACCCGCTGACAATCGAGGCTCCCACATCGGCACGCCTTATAGGCCGCGCCATTTGCCTGATGACCATCTACATTCCCATGAGCGTGTATGTGCTTCATTATATCCCGTTGATGTTTGAACTGCCTCATATAGGCAGCATGATCGACTATCTCGCGCTCATGTTGCCGATGTTGCTTGCCTCGATATTCCTGGCCGACATCATGCAGCCGCTTGTCACCGAGCGTGAAAGCTCGATGCTTGTGTGGGTGTTCACATCGGTTCTGTTCCTATTTGTTTCGGGACTTACTTGGCCGCGTTACGCAATGAACGACTTATGGCTCACGATAAGCAGCCTCGTGCCGTCGTCATGGGGAGTCCAGGGATTCCTTGCCATCGATGTGAACGGCTGCAAGCTGGGTGACATACCTACGATTTACCTTATGCTGTGGGCGCTGACGGTGGCTTACTTCATTATAGCGGTAATAGTAGACCGGCGATGCCGACTGCGCGACATACGCCGGTACTCTAAGCCCCGTTATCAGGAGCGTTGAGGCTCCAATGCTTCGGGGTGGGTGAAGCTGCGGTAGTGGGCGAGGGGCAGATTCAGCTTGCCCGATGCTCTCAGCAGCTTGCGCAGTGACGAGATGATTTCACGCGACTCCTGCAGGACGTTAAGGTAGACATAGGCCACCGTGAGGTTGGCGGCATCGCCTTCGCGCAGATGCAGGTAGACATCCTTGGAGCGCAGTGACAGCTCATCCTTTATCCGGTCGCAGCGGCGGCGTATGCGGTCGATGGCTTCGGGTTCATCATTCTCGATTGCCGCGATTGAGTCGTTGAACACTTCGATTATCTGCTTGCACAACGGGTTGAAACGGTCACGGAAAGAGTCGGGCAGCGGACGGAAGTTGTTGTCGACATGCTCCTTGCACACTTCAGTTATGTGAAGCAGGTTGTATAGGATGGCCATCTCCATGTTGTTGGACAGGTGAAACCATGTGCTCTTCTCAATAGCCGTGTCGGGAGCAACGTTACGCAGGCACAGCGTCATTTTGCGACGCGTCGACTTCAAGACATCCTTTTCAGTGGACAGTGACTTGGAGGTGCGTGACAGAAGCTTTGCATTGTCGTTGACAAATCCCGATGTTATGTCGCTGTAGGCTTCCGAAGCAAATTGCAGAAACGACTTCTGCTTGTCGTTGATGTAGATGCGCAGCAGTCGCCACACCTCGTTGCGGTCGGTTGTGTTCAGTATCGTCTGGAAAAGGGTGTCGTCCTTGCACTCCTTGGCTTTGTTGCGGAATCGAATGTTGCTGCGCACGAGAAGCACGAGCGATATGATGCCTCCGGCAATCATTACGGGTACGCCTCCGAGGTGCATGAGGCACACTACGATTCCGGCTCCGATGAATGCGACACCTGCGGTTATGAACCAACCGCCGATTACCGAGATGACACCCGTTATGCGGAACACCGCGCTCTCGCGTCCCCAGGCCTTGTCGGCGAGCGATGTGCCCATTGCCACCATGAACGTAACGAATGTGGTAGAGAGTGGAAGCTTCATCGATGTACCCCAGGCAATCAGCATTCCGGCGAGCATCAGGTTTACGGCACCGCGCACGAGGTCGAATGCCGCACCCTCCTCGGGCTGGGCCTTTGACGAGTCAAGACGGCGGCTCATGACGCGCTTCAGGCCTTGAGGCAGGCGGTCGTCAATCCATGAGAATGTGTTTATGGCACCGCGCACAAGCGAGCGTCCGAGGCGTGACGAGCCAAACATCTCGTCGCCTTGGCTTTGTGAGCTTAATCCGACGGTTGTCTGCGTCACCTGACGGGCCTTCTTGGAGGTGGTAAGCGATACTACCATTATCATTCCTGCACCCACGAGGAAGTAGAGCGGTGTATTGGCCGAGCTGTTGAGGCTGTCCATCATGAATCCGTGGAGATTGCCGCCTCCCGAGCTCATGTAGTCATTGTAGGAGTCGAGCGAGGTGAGCGGTATGCCTATGAAGTTGACAAGGTCGTTGCCGGCAAATGCCATTGCAAGAGAGAATGTTCCCAGCAACACCACCACTTTAAGCACGTTGACATGACACCAGTGCAGAATCTGCATTATAACGGTGAAGGCCGAGAATGAAATCAGAAGAATCAATGCGGTGTTGGAGTCGATCCATGTCTTAAGCTCAGGAGTCATGAACGATAGATCCTTGATGCCCTTCAGGAGCATGAAGTAGACGATGGCAGTGCAGGCGAGGCCGCCAAACAGGGCGATTTTCCATTTAAGACGACTCTTATACTCAAACGTGAATACCAATCGAGTCAAGAACTGGACTATCGTGCCGAAAATGAAGGCTATGGCAACCGACAGGAATATACCGATGATTACCGACAGAGCTTTCTCGGTGTTGAGCAGGTCGCCCATAGCGAGAGTACTTTCGGGAGCCATGATTTTAAATAGTGCGACGACAAATGTAGCTCCAAGCAGCTCAAACACCATCGATACGGTGGTCGATGTGGGCATCCCGAGGGAGTTGAATATGTCGAGCAATATTATGTCGGTTACCATCACGGCCATGAATATGGTTATGACATCGTAGAATGAGAGATTCTCAGGCCGGAATATGCCGTGACGGGCTACATCCATCATGCCGTTGCTCATGGCGGCTCCGATGAACACACCCGATGCGGCGACGATCATTACTGTCTTGAAGCTTGCGGCTTTTGAGCCGATTGATGAGGTGAGGAAATTGACAGCATCGTTGCTTACACCTACCGAAAGGTCAAATACGGCAAGTAAGAACAGGAAGATTACGACACCTAAAAATAGCAGATCCATAATTTCTTGAATTTATAATGTGCATTTTGTGATTGACACACAAAATTCAAGAAATCATGTTGCATAAATATGTCCGAATTGTTGAGTTTTTGTTAACCGAATGCTAATGTAAGCGAAAACGGAACTGCAATCCGCCGTTATTGGTGACGCTTATGTCGGAGCCGTGGATTCCTACTGCGTTACGCACGATCGACAGTCCGAGTCCGGTGCCTCCGGCTGCGCGTGACCTGCCCTTGTCGATGCGGTAGAATCGCTCGAAGATGTGGGGCAGATGCTCGTCGGGCACTCCGCATCCGTTGTCGCTGACGGTGAAATTGCCTTCGGAGTCGGCCTTGATGACGATTTCGCTGCCGCCGCTGTAGGAGATTGCGTTGTCGATGAGGTTGCGGAATATCGATTCAAGCAGTTGACGGTTGCCGCTGATTTTCAGCTGAGGCATGTCGACGGTTATGTTCATCGATGTGCGCAGTCGCTCCTCGGCCACTACATCGTTGACAAGTTCGGCGAGGTCGACGGGTGCTTTCTCAATCATCTCCTCGCCCTCGTCCATGCGCGTTATGGCGGCGACATCCTTCAGCAGTGAGTTGAGCCGCTGTGCGTTGGCGAAGATGCGGTCGTTCAGTTCGCGCTTTTTCTCCTCCGGCAACATTTCGGGATGGTCGCGCAGCAGTTCAAGGCACACGAGAATCGAGGCGACGGGAGTCTTCAGTTCATGGTTGATGTTGTTGGTAAGCTGCTTCTTAAGGCGTATCTTGTCCTTTTCCTGCCGCAATGCTTCGCGATGCTGCTCGTCACGCTGGATATATAGTCGCACGATGTGACTTGCAATGCTGCCAAGCTCGTCGTGAGGAAATGCTTCGTCATTGTATATGCGCTCACCTTTTTCAGCTTTCTCAGCAAACAGGTTGAGGCGGCGTATGCTCAGCGATATCTTGTGTGACGCTACATAGCTTGCGAGGCTTAGCACTATTGCAAAGGCAATCATTATCCACAGGATGGAGCTGTCGGCTTTAAGCACTTCCTGAAGAGAATGGGTGTAGGGAGCGGCCGAGCGTATGACGATGCCGTCGTCGCCCCGCATCGCCGAGTAGAAGTAACTGCAGTTGTCGCTGACCGAATAGCGTGACACCGAATGTCCGATTCCCGACTTGCGGGCCTCGATAACTTCAGGACGGCTGTTGTGATCGCCCGACGGGAAGGGAGTGCTGTCGTTGTTGTCAAAGATGACATTTCCGTCGTTGTCGATTAATGATATGCGCAGATTGTCGAGCGGCGACCCGATGTGATCGATTATACTGTCGACAGGCACTCCGCGGGCTATGTCGTCGAGAATGCGGCGATTGTGCATCTGCAACTCGCAGTCGAGAAGCTGCTCCTTGAAGGCTTTTTCACGGCGGTACTGAAACACCATGAATGTACCTACAAGCAGCCAGCTCATGGTGAGCACAAGCAGCAGCACGCGTGAATGGAACGAGAATCTAATCCTGTTTCCAGCCATATCCGTAACCTGAGCGTGTGATTATGTTACCTCCGTAAGGGGCTATCTTGCCGCGAATGCGCGTGACATGGACATCGATTGAGCGGTCGACGACAATGACCTGCTCGGGCCACACTTTCTTCAGGATCTCTTCGCGCGAGAATATGCGGCCGGGATTCTCTAAAAACAGGGCGAGAATCTCAAACTCCTTGCGCGGCAGCTTCACCGGCACGCCGTCGACGGTGCAGACCAAAGAGGCTCTGTCGCACACCACTCCGTGACCTGACTTGGGCAGGGTGCGGCGGAGTACGGCCTGAATGCGGGCTATCACGTTGCGTATGGAGTAGGGCTTGGCGATGTAGTCGTCGCCTATGCTCAGGCCGTCGACCATGTCGTCAACGGAGTCGCGTGCGGTTAGGAATATTATCGGAATATCGGTTGTCGAGGGGTTGCGTTTAAGCAAATCGGCCAACTCAAGACCGCTCATGCCGTCCATCATGATGTCGAGCAGCAGCAGATTGAATGATGACAGGTCGAGCCGCAACGCCTCCTCAGCACTTGATGCGGTGGTGACATCGTAACCCTCAAACTCAAGATAGGTGCGCAGACACTCGCAAAGAGTTTCTTCATCGTCAACTATCAGTATTCTTGCTCGTTTAGCGTTCATACGACAAATATACATCAAATTGCGGGATAAATTTCGATAACGCACAAACTTAATGAAAACTTAATAAAAGCGGAGGCCCCCGGTGAGGGAGCCTCCGTTATTTAGAGCGTGACGCACGGAGCGTCGATGCGATTCGATCAATCGAGTGCTACGTTGCCTTTAACCGGGGTGATGGTGTAGGTGAACTTGTAGTCACCGTAGGGCAGCATGTACTCGGCACGGGGGAGAGCACCCCAGCTGTTGACGCAACCAAGACCCATCTGCTTGAGGTCAATGCAGAGGTTGGTGAGGTCGGCTACGGGAACCTGAGGCATGTGACCCTGCATCTTGTTCTCGCCTTCATCGAGCGACTCGATGGTGTAGTGGAGAGCCGATGCCGAGAAGGGCTCGGCCGCCGTCACCTCGATGCCGTTGCCTGCGGGATTGAGCACGCGCCACCAACGGAGGTCGGTGCGTGTTCCTGTTTCCTGCGGACGGATATAATTGTAGGGCTGCTCGGTAACGGTCTGGCGGTATATGCCGAGGTTGGTGCAGTTATTGCGGTCGATGTAGTTCTCGCCGGGGCCGCGTCCGTAGTATTCAACGGTTTCAAATGAAGCAGGCATAGGCATCTGCATACCGAAGCGGAAGAGGTTGGCAACCTTGGCATCCTTCGTGGCCGTCATGTCCTCGTTGACTGTTACGACACCGTTTCCGTCGACTGTGTAGACGAGCTTCAGCGTTGCTTTAACCGAAGGCATGTCGTAGTCGGCTGTAATCACGGCGCAACCGTCCTTGATTTCAGAGTTGAGAGCGGTGAGCTTGATTTCGGGGTTGAGCCATGCGCGGTATCTGCGCTGAAGGCCTGCACCGTAGTCGTTGTCGGTGGGTGCGCGCCAGAAGTTGGGAGTGATTGAGGCACCGTCCTTCAACATCGATGTTCCGCCCACTTCATAACGGTTGATGTAACCGGTGGCTTTGTCTACGGCCAGCGAGAAGTCGAGTCCGTTAACGACGAGGCTCTTGGCGTTGTCGTCGATTTTGGTGACGGCGGGAGCCGATGCCCTTACTATTGAAGATGCGTAGGGGCGAAGAACAATCTGCTCCTGTGCCACAACAAATCCGGCGGGGAGAAGTCCCTCGCGTTCCTTGGTCGAGTAGTCGATATTGAGCAGCCACTCGCCGGTAGAGCCGATGGGGCCGTAGTTGATGGCGTATTCGCGTGACTTCTGGGGAGCTACATCGAGATTCTCGATAACGCCTGTCTTAACGGGCACGCCGTTGTGGAGGAGTGTCCAGTTGAGGGTAACGTAGCTGAGGTCGCGGAAGAAGTTTTCGTTGAATATGCTCACCTTGCCCTCGCCTGCAGCTGAGGTGAGGATATTCTGCTGGATGCGTGCCACTTCGTAGGCGTGAGGATTGGGAATGCGGTCGGGGCTTATAAGACCGTTGTCGCAGAAATTCTGGTCGCTGGCATCGTAGTCGTTGAAGTCGCCTCCATAGGCCCAGATGGTAGTTCCGTTCTTGTCCTTCCAACGGATTGACTGGTCAACGAAGTCCCAGATGTAACCGCCCTGATATTTGGGATATTTGCGGATGAGATCCCAATATTCCTTGAATCCGCCCTGCGAGTTACCCATTGCGTGAGCATATTCGCACTGGATGAGCGGCTTATTGTAGTTGTCGTTCTGGGAGTATCTCTCGGAGTGCTCGTAGGGGTAGTACATGGGGCAGAAGATGTCGGTCTTGCCGTCGATGCGGGCCTGCTCATACTGAACGGGGCGGCTGTTGTCCATGGCTTTAACCATGTCGTAGGCGGCTTCAAAGTTGGGGCCGTAACCTGCCTCGTTGCCAAGCGACCACACGATGATGCTCGGGTGGTTGAAGTTGCGCTGTACGTGACGCTGGTTGCGCTCAAGGTGAGCCTTTGCGTAGGCGGGGTTCTTGGCGAGCGTTTCTTTATCGTAGCCCATTCCGTGGGACTCGATATTGGCCTCGGCCACTACGTATATACCGTACTTGTCGCAGAGGTCATACCACAATGCGTCGTCGGGGTAGTGACATGTGCGCACTGCGTTGATGTTGAGCTCCTTCATGAGCTGGATGTCCTGAAGCATGCGGTCGAGCGACACAACATAACCTCCGTCGGGGTCGAGTTCGTGACGGTCGGCACCCTTGAAGAGAACGGGCTGTCCGTTGACAAGGAGCTGTGAGTTCTTGATTTCAATCTTGCGGAAACCTACATTTACGGGAATGACCTCAAGGGTCTTGCCGTTTTTGGAGAATGTGGCGCGCAAAGTATAGAGGTTGGGAATTTCGGCACTCCACTTCAGCGGATTGGGGATGTCGAGAGTGCGCTTAACATTTCCCTTGGCGTTGTTGATTGTTTCGGCCTTGATAACCTTGTTGTCGGTATTGAGGAGCTCGAGGGTTATGTTGCCGCTGCCCTTCACATCGATGTCGACACCGAGTTTACCGTCGCGATAGTCGTCGGTGAGGTCGGCATTCACGCGGATGTCCTGAATGCGGTTCTTGGAACGTGCATAGAGATAGCTGTCGCGGGCGAGTCCGCTGAAACGGAAGAAGTCCTGGTCCTCAAGGTAGGTTCCGTCGCACCAGCGGAAAATCTGGAATGTGATGAGGTTCTTCTGTCCGGGACGGATATAGGGTGTTATGTCAAATTCATTTTCAAGCTTGCTGTCCTCGCCATAGCCTACATACTTTCCGTTTACCCAAAGCGAGATGTTGGAAGTTGCCGAGCCGAAGTGGGCGATTACATCCTTGCCTTTCCAGTCGGCTGGGATTTCGATCTCCTTACGGTAGGTTCCCACATGGTTGTCCTTTTCAGGTACCTGAGGGGGATTGTTCTTGAAATGATTGCGCCAGGCATATCCGGTGTTCACATAGATGGGATCGCCGTATCCGTTAAGCTCCCACATTCCGGGTACATTGATTTGTCCCCATGATGAATCGTCGTAGTTGACTTTCCAGAAATCGGTAGGGCGCTTGTCGGCATCGGCTACCCAGTTGAATTTCCATTTGCCGTTGAGCGACACGTAGTTGTCGCTTGATGCTTTGTCTTCGTTGGAATCCTCGACCGATTCAAACGCAAAGTAGGATGAATGCATCGGAGCACGATTCACGGCATTGACTTCAGGGTCGAGCCATTCAGGCGTTTTTGCTCCCGCCGCGAGAGCAACCGCAGCGAGAAGGCACGTAGCTGTGATTTTTTTCATTGGTGGAATAATCTGTTAATAATAATTGGATATATTTTCACAAATATAGTCAAAAAAAGTGACATAAACGGTTGTGATGTGGTATATTGTTAAATAACCTGCCACAAAACATAAAAACAGGGCCGCCGAATCGTAATAATTCATCGGCGGCCCGAAAAAGTTGGGAATAATTTATCAGATTATCCGATTATTCAGTGTAGAACTTGAGGGTGTTGTTCTCGACGGGGTTGTTGTTCATCAAGATGCCGATTACGTTGCCGAGCACGGCCTGTGCGCCGAGCTGCTGGCTGTAGCGGGCTGCATTCTCCTCGTAGTTGTAGGGGCGTGATTCGTTGTCAACACCGTAAACCTGGTAAACGTACACACCGTTGGTGCCCTTTACGGGACCTACGACAGCACCTTCCTTGCTGACGGGAACCTGACCGAGAAGCTCCGACTCGGTAACACCGATGCCGGGGATGAACATCTGACCGAATGTGACATCGGTAGAATCAACCGATGAGTTCATGAGTGCTGCGTAGCCGGCAACATCGTTGGCCTTGCCTGCATACTCGGCAATGAGTCCGGCAGCCTTCTTGTTGTTGCGTGCGCGCTCGGCAAGAGCGAGGCGGATGTCCTCGTCGTCGGCAGGCAGATAACCGGGCTTGATGATGTCGTTAAGTGCGACAACGATGAGCTTGTCGTTCTGTCCGTCCTCGAGGATGGGAGAAATCTGTCCTTCCTTTGCATCCATAACCCACTTCACAGCGTTGCGGGTGTAGGGCACGTTGCCGAGCATTGAGCTGTTGGCGGTGACCATTGCGGGCTGGAGGGTATAGCCTGCCGAGAGAGCTCTTGTTACGGTGAGTGAATCGGCGCTGGTTACACCGGCCATGAAGTTTTCAAGATCGGAGTTGAGCTTTGCGATTGTTTCGTCGGAGGGATATACCTTATAGGTTACTGTTGCGAAGTCGTAGATGTTGACGGGAGCGCGCTTGGTGTTAACGCGGATGATGCGAGCGTCGGTTCCCATCGAGTCGGCGATGAAGTAGTTGCTTCCAGCATTGAGGAGGCGATCCTTGACTTCATTGTCGGGGGCTGAAGCGAGGGTTTGCCAGATATCGGCCTGTCCGCCTGCCACGCCGGGACGCTTGAGGGCTTCTTCGAAAGCGAGGCCCGAGTTGAGGGCTGTGAGCAGAGAGTCGCGTGATGCGGCATCGCCCTGGAATGCTATTACATCGACGTTGATCGAGTCAATGGCGTTCTTTGAACCGATGAGCTTCACGATAGTGAATTCGTCGTTGATGAACGAGAGCATCTTTACATCGCCGGGAGCTGCAGTGGTGACGAACTCACGGAGCTGCGGGTTGGTGATTGACGATGCGGCAGCCGAGTTGCGGTCAACGCCGAAGTTGGAGTCACCGTTAACTGCGTCAACGGCGGGAGTTGCGCTGAGGCGTGAGATTGTGGTGTCGACGAGCACTCGTCCCTGATTGATGTCGGCCTGTGAAGGAGCGATGTTTACGGCGATGAAGTGAGCGCGACGGGTTTCGTCGTTCACCTTGAAGCTGTTTTTCTCCTTGTTGTACTCGTCACGGATGTCGGCGCTTGTCACCTCATACTGGTCGTTGGGGACATCGGCGTAGTTCTTGTGAGCGTAGATTATGTGGCTTGTCGAAGCGTTGCTGTCGTAGAATGCCTTTGCGTCGAGGTCGTTGGCAACGATTGACGAAGCAAGGAGATACTGCAACTTCTGCTGCTTGAGCATTTCGGCCATCTGATGTTCTTGATTGAGCCAAAGAGCCTGAATCTGCTGAGCCTGATCGGCGGGAACATTGTATTTTGTGGGGTTGAACGCTACATCGTAAAGCTGGTCGGGCGACTGGAATCCCATCTGCTGTGCAAACTGAATCATTGCATAGTGGGCGTTGGGACCGAGCATAGCCTTTGACAGCTCATTGTCGGTAACCTCGATGCCGAGATCTTCGATTTCCTTGTTGATCAGTCGCTCCTGAATCATCTGGTTGAGGACATATTGCTGCAGTGCGGCAGGGTCCATCTTAGTGTTCTGCTGCTGGTACTGCTGGTTTACTTCCTCGTAGCGGCGCTGAAATTCCTGAATGTCGATTTTTTCATTACCTACCTTTGCGATAGTGGTGCCGGTGCCGAAGAGTGTGCGTCCCGAAGTGAAGAAGTCACCGATGATGAACGCGAGCAAAGCGGCTCCGACGACGATGAGTAGCAGTGTTGATTTACTGCGGATTTTTTCAAGTGTTGCCATTTATTGTTTTACGTTATTTTAATTTTTCAATGATAATGACTGAGCGATTTTACGCCCCGGCTCTCGCCGAATAGGGTAAAATCGCACAAAGATACTAAAATAATTCAATAGCATCGTCACTAAGTCAACATTTTATGCAATGTCGAGGATGATTATAGGCCAAATTCGTTGCGTATTGCGTCAACAGCATCGAGTTTTTCCCATGTGAAGAGCTCCACCTCTATGGTTTTGGTGGGTTCATACTTTGAAATGAACGTTTTGGTCACGGTGCGGGGTTCGCGTCCCATGTGGCCGAACGAGGCGGTTTCCTGATAGATGGGGTTGCGCAGTTTCAGGCGCTTTTCGATGGCGTGGGGACGCATGTCAAACAGCTTGGACACGTGCTGCGATATTTCGGCGTCGGTCATGTCGACATTGGCGGTTCCGCGGGTGTTGACATAGAGGCTTACGGGCTGTGCCACACCGATGGCGTAGGCAACTTGGACGAGGGCTTCGCGAGCCACGCCGGCGGCAACGAGATTCTTGGCGATGTGACGGGCCGCATAGGCTGCCGAACGGTCGACCTTGGAGGGGTCCTTGCCCGAGAAGGCACCGCCTCCGTGGGCTCCGCGTCCGCCGTAGGTGTCGACGATTATCTTGCGTCCGGTGAGTCCGGTGTCGCCGTGGGGGCCTCCGATTACGAATTTGCCGGTGGGGTTGACATGGAGTATCAGCTTGTCGTCGAAAAGAGCCTTGACGCTGTCGGGGAGCTTGGCTTTCACGCGGGGGAGAAGTATGTCGCGGACATCGGTGCGTATCTTCTCGAGCATCATTTCATCGGCTTTTTCCTGCGACTCGGCATCTTCGGCCGGGATGAACTCGTCGTGCTGAGTGGAGATGACGATAGTGTGGATGCGCACCGGAGTGCCGTCGGGCGAGTATTCGATTGTCACCTGGCTCTTTGAGTCGGGACGGAGGTAGGGCATCAGCTCGCCTTCGCGGCGTATTGCCGAGAGCTCGCGCAGCAGTGTGTGGCTGAGGTCGAGCGACAAGGGCATATAGTTGGGGGTTTCGTTGCAGGCGTAGCCGAACATCATGCCTTGGTCGCCGGCTCCCTGCTCCTGCTCGTCGGCGCGTTCCACACCTCGGTTGATGTCGGCGCTCTGCTCGTGGAGGGCCGAGAATACTCCGCAAGCGTTGCCGTCAAACTTCAGCTCGCTGCGGTCGTAGCCTATTTCGTTAATCACGCGTCGAGTCACATCCATCAGATCGATGTAGGCTTTGCTCTTGACTTCGCCGGCAACGACTACCTGTCCGGTGGTTACAAGAGTTTCGCAGGCCACCTTTGAGTCGGGGTCATGAGCGAGAAATTCGTCGAGTATTGCGTCGGAGATTTGGTCTGCGACTTTGTCGGGGTGTCCTTCCGACACCGATTCCGAAGTGAAAAGATAATTGGTCATAGCTTAGTATTGCAGTTTAATTTGGTCAAAAAATAAAAATCCCCGTATCGACCTTGGTCGGGACGGAGTAAAAAACACTAAGCCGTTTTTATGATTTTAGAGCATTTTGCGGTTTTAGCATTTTTTACGGTGGTTGCAAGCAGCCAAATTTTTCCACCCGAATAAGGTTGTCACTAAAGGACGGTGCAAAGATAATACATTTTATTGATATAACTGCAATGTATTGCATCAATTAACAATTGATGTGTTACGATAACGGGGATAACGGGGCATAAGCCGTGGCGGTAATCAAGCTTATGCCCCGCGAGTTTATGTGTCGTTATTTTGTCGACTTGTTTGCGCCAAAGTAGCTGTAGTGGTTGTTGTCGGGATTTACAACGATTTGCTGCAGCACGATTTCGGGGTCGACCATTATTACGCGCAGCTTGTGTCGGCCCGGGGTTGTGTCAAACTTTGCTTTGAGCCAGCGCATGTTGTCAAACACTTCATCCCGGCGAATAAGCCGTCTTCCGTTCATCCATCCGCTGAGCAGCAGTCCCGAAGGCTCGGGGAGAGCCTTTAATGATTTGCTCATGGCAAGATTCCCGGGCGTGTACTCTCCAAACTCATCATGCAGTCCCTGACGGGCGTCGATGACTTTGATATCGGCATCGTCGAGCTGCAGGGCTATGCGCAATCCTCTTGCGGGATTTACATCCTGAGTGGGCAGGATGCCGAGAGCTATCTCGCCATTTTCCGACAGGTCGACATCATATTCAAGAGCGGCGTTCTTGGCCGGGTTGTCGGCTGAGGCAAACAGCACATTGTCGCTTCCCATGCATCCTTCCCCTCTTCCAAGGTCGGGAAGGAATATCCATTTAGCGTGTTCACCCGATATGTTTTTTGAATAACGGTGAGCAGGAATGGAGTACTCATCGGTGTCGTTTTGAGGATTTATGTCGTTTTCGACTTTGAAGCCCAGGGCTAATGGATTGGTGTTCTTATCGGGGATTGACCATTTTGTGTAGCCGATGTGGTTGTCCTGCATCATTCCGTTCCATTTGCCATTGGACATCACTGTGTTGTAGTAATCGGACAGTTCCGCGTCCTTTTCCATCAGTGAATCGATTGCCAATGAGTCGTCCATAGTTGCATAATTGTATATTTTGGCTACTGTAGCACTTGCTACGGCGGGATAGTAGACAAGTTGGTAATAAGCATCTCTTGCTTCGGGGCTTATCTGGCTCTTTATGCGCTCGGTTTTTTCAACCAAATCGGTCCAAAGGGAGTCCATGTGGAGCATCTCGTCATGGTTGAATATGCCGGGAACTTGTATTTCGGGTTTGCGTATGAGGTTGTATTTGCTGTATTTTGCAATTATGTCGGCAATGTCGGCGGCATTTGCTTCGCCGAATATGCTTCGGGCAAAATTTTCGAGATAAGTCTTTTCGTCACCCGGCTTTACGGCATCGGGGTTCCATGCATAGTTCATTATGAAATCGATAGGGACTTCTTTAGGTTTCAAATCGCCTACATTTATAATCCAGATGCGGTCGATGCCGGTACGGTAGGCAAGGTTGAGCTGCTCCCTGAGTTTTGGAATTGTGGTGGTATTTACCCATCGGTCATTCCACGGGCCTCCGTTCATGTCGATGTGGTAGTACATTCCCAAGCCGCCTTTGCGTTTGCGCTCATTGTCGGTTCCGATTCTTCGGATGTATCCCCAGTTATTGTCGCAAAAGAGTAGGGTGACATCGTCGGGGACAGTGAATCCGGCATCGTAGTAACGCTGTACCTCGGTGAATATGGCCCACAGCTGAGGGACGGCATCCTCGGTTCCGTATATGTCCTTTATGATGCGGCGCTGGCCGTCAATTACGCGTGAAAGGGTCTTCATGTTTTCGGCGTCGTCGCCTTTTCCCATGGCGACATCGCCATCCCCGCGCATTCCTATTGTAACTATGTTGTCGTAATCCTTGTTGCGTTTCATTCCGTCATAGAAGAATCGGTCAAGGTTTTTGCTGTTGGTCGTGTAGTCCCATGCGCCGATGTCGTTTTTGCGGTTCAGGTATTCCCTGTGGGAGCGCATCATAGGTTCATGATGTCCTGTTCCCATTTCCCTTTCAGCCGGTTGGCGATGTCGGTGTACTTGTCGACGGCCTTGCTTTTGCCGGCCGTGCCGACGACAATCGATGCCTTGTCGCTTCCTGTTACGGCCTTCAGGTCGTTTCGCAGGTTGTTTACCGCAATTATGACTCCTTCCCAGTCGGAGGGATCGTACTTTACCGTGTCATTGCTGTTGGTAAGCTCTATGTCATGTTGATTGGCGCGTGAAAAGTGGATGAACTTTTTCAGCTGCGGTCGCCGATAGCCCTATCGTCAGTGCGATGACAAGTGACGATAACGCTTTTAAGTGTGTGATGTTTTTAGGTGTCATAATTAAATATAGGTGATAAGATTGATTTTGATTATGCGGGTGAGGGGGTCAGGCTTCGGTGTCAGGGATTGCGAATATTTCGTGGAGCCGGTCGAATCGTGACAGGGAGTCGCTTCCGTGACGCGCGATGGAGTTGCGCACACGCGACAGCGGCTTCTTGGCCATGTCGCCGCTTTTGGAGTAGAACTTGTCGGCGTAGCAAATCAGTTTTTCGAGCATCGACTCGGGGCAGTAGTCGCCGAGGGGCAGGTCGAGTTGTTGCTGCAGGATGTCCTCCATCGTGATGCCTGTTCCGGTGTGTCGCTCGGCGACAAGCGCCCATGACTCGGGAGCGCCTTCATTGCGAAGTAGCCGGGCGCCGATCACGCCGTGCCGCATATAGTGGGCGTCGCCATGGCAGTGTATGCCGGGAGCGTTGGTGGCGAAGATGCCTATGTCGTGCAACATTGCCGCGCTTTCCACCTCCACGGGGTCGAGGTTGAGGCTGCGCTCGCGGTTTATGGCGAGTGCGAGGTCGGCCACCTGTCGTGCGTGCTTCATATATATATGTCGCAGCTCGTTGTCGTCGGGGTAGTATTTGTCGATAATTTCCTGGTAGGTCATTGCTGTGATTAAAAAGCCGAAAGGCGCTTACCCGTGATCGGGAAACGCCTTTCGGGTATGATGTTTCGGTTGTGGGTCGTCGGGATTAGTCGATGACGGTGTTCCATCCGTGTATGTCCTCTTCCTCGCCGAGTTGTATTGCGCGCAGCTTGTTGTAGAGGGCTGTCACTACGGGGCCGGGCTGGCCGTCCTTGCTGACTACATATTTCACGCCGGTGTCGAGGTCGTCGATTTCGGCGACGGGTGAAGCCACGGCTGCTGTTCCGCAGGCTGCCGCCTCCTGGATTTCGGCAAGCTCCTCAAGTGGGATGTGGCGTCGTTCAACGGTAATGCCCATGTCCTCGGCAAGCTGCATGAGGCTCTTGTTGGTTATCGAGGGCAGAATCGATTCCGATGCGGGAGTTATATATTTGCCGTCCTTTATCGCGAAGAAGTTGGCGGGGCCGCATTCGTCGAGATATTTCTTCTCCTTGGGGTCGAGATAGAGCACGGCCGAGTAGCCGAGAGAGTGGGCTCGTTCGCCGGCTTCGAGGCTTGCGGCATAGTTTCCTCCGACTTTCCAGCGTCCGGTCCCTTTGGGTGCAACGCGGTCAAACTCGCGCATGATGCATATATTGGTCGGCTTGAACCCTTCCTTGAAATACGGGCCTACAGGTGTTACGAGAATCAGGAAAAGGTATTCGGTAGCGGGTTTTACGCCTACTTGTGCCGAAATGCCTATCTCAAGCGGACGGATGTAGAGCGATGCTCCGCTTCCGTAGGGTGGCACGAAGCGCTCGTTGAGCTTCACTACTTTCTTTACCATTTCGGTGAAGAGCTCTACGGGGATGGGAGCCATCATGATTCCTTTGGCCGACTCGATTATGCGCTTGGCGTTTTCCTCAAGGCGGAATATGCGCACTTTGCCGTCCTTACCACGGAAGGCCTTCAGACCTTCAAATATCTCTTGTCCATAATGTAATGCGGTGGAGGCAATGTGGAGATTGATTGTTTCGGATTGTGAAACTTCGATATCGCCCCATTTGCCGTCACGATAGTAGCAACGTACGTTGTAATCGGTGGGGATGTAGCCGAAAGAGAGCTTTCCCCAATCTAATTCCTCGGTCATAGTTGAATTTATTTTGTCAATGTGCGAAATTAGTTATAATTATTTAATTCCGCATCCCAAAACCGATAAAATTTTAATCGGAGCGGGGTCATTTTGGCTTATTCACCAGGAACGGGCTATCGCTATGCTGTGATGTGGGTGCCGATTCGGGCGATTTTCGCTTTGGGATGTTGTAGGTGGGCCTGAGATATAGTTTCAGGTCGATGAAGTCGATGAGCACATCCTGAGTGAAGAGGTTGAAGGGGTTCATCGCAAATTCTTCCTCGTCGTTGTCGTAGTAGTAGGCTGTGTACGCGCCGCCTCGATCGCCGCACGACAATATGGCCGAATGGTCGATTAGTGCACTGTATTGCCCGCGTGCCGACAGGACGGTATCGGTGTACAGAGGCCTCAATGTGCGCTTTACTTCATGGTAAGGAAGTTTTATTCCCACCTTTTGCAATCCGGTATCTATGAAGTAGTTGTTTTCATCCGATTCAATTGATATGGGTATGTAGTATCTTTTGCCGAGCCAAATGCTTGTCATCAATGCTTTTGAATAGCTTAGATCGACGCATTGGACATAGCCCGCAGGTAGTTTTACATATAGGTTGAGGGCTTTATTGTGATATTGATACTCAATTTTGAATTTCTGCAGGAAGTCTATGCCGAGAACCGATAGTCCGTTCTTTGAAGGTGCGAAATCCACGTTGTGTATTACGTTTATTATCTCATTATAGGTCGTGGAGTCGTTTTCGTAGACCTTGTGGTGGAATGGTAGATCGATTTTATAGCGTGTTGCCGACAGCTGAATGTCGCCCACGCCGTCGCGACCCAATACGGGGTATATCTCCTTGCGCGGATTGTAGCCCATCTTCTCCAGGATGGCCAGGCCCTCGGCGGTTATTGTGCTGAGGTCGCTTCCGGTGTCGATTTTGAACACCAGTCCCGGGGCTATCTCGGCCACTAATTGCGGGCCGCTAAGCGACATGGTGCCCACTATTCCATCGGGGTTGTCGTAGCTGATGTCATTTTGTGATGTACGCGACAAGACAAATCCGTAGGAAATGACGGCACAAAGCAATATTGCGATTAGTGTTATTGTAATTTTTGATTTCATTGTATCTGTAAGCTCCCGATTGTGTCGGGGTGATGCTTTCGGTGTGCAAATATAGGTTGAATCGGTTCAAAGGGGATGAATGCAGTGTGGTAATTTAACTTTATTGTGACATTTATCTCAAATGTGTTATATAAGTGTCGCAAACCTATGACAAAAAAGAAAGTCCCCGGCAATTTTGCCGAGGACTTGTGGAGTGGGCGCTGAGGGATTCGAACCCCCGACCCTCTGCTTGTAAGGCAGATGCTCTGAACCAGCTGAGCTAAGCGCCCGAAAACTTTTTTTCGGATAACTTCAACGAAGAATGGAGTTAAGATTGTGGGCGCTGAGGGATTCGAACCCCCGACCCTCTGCTTGTAAGGCAGATGCTCTGAACCAGCTGAGCTAAGCGCCCTTTCTTCGTTAAAGCGATGCAAAGTTACAACGATTTTCTGAATTGACAAATAAAAACGGCATAAAATTCTCGTAAAAAATCAAATTTATTGCGTAACTTTGTGCCTATCAATCATTATACATATATTATTTTGATATGCAACTGACTCAACTTACAGCTATTTCGCCCATTGACGGCCGTTATCGCGGCAAATGCGAGCGTCTTGACGAGTATTTTTCGGAGTTTGCGCTCATTCGTTATCGAGTGCGTGTGGAAATCGAGTATTTCATCGCCCTTTGCGAAATCCCCTTGCCTCAGCTCGCGGCTGTCAATCCCGACATATTCCCCGAGCTGCGCAGCATATATAAAAACTTCACCTTGGCCGATGCCGAGCGCATCAAGTCGATAGAATCGGTGACTAACCACGATGTCAAGGCTGTAGAATACTTCCTTAAGGAGCGTTGGGACGCTCTTGGACTGGAGAGCTTCAAGGAGTTCATCCATTTCGGCCTCACCTCGCAGGACATCAACAACACTTCGGTGCCCCTGTCGATCAAGGAGGCTCTTGAACATGTGTATCGTCCGCTTCTTATGGAGCTTGTGGAGCACCTTGAGGCGCGTGCCGAGGAGTGGAAGGATCTGCCCATGCTCGCCAAGACTCACGGCCAGCCGGCTTCGCCCACTCGTCTTGGTAAGGAGATAAAGGTGTTCAGCTACCGTCTGCGCCGTCAGATAGCGCTGCTCGACGCTGTTCCCGTGAGCGGAAAGTTTGGCGGTGCCACCGGAAATTTCAACGCGCACCTCACCGCCTATCCTTCGATTGACTGGCGTGACTTTGCGGCACGTTTCCTCAACGACCGCCTCGGCATTGAGCGTGAGGAGTACACCACCCAGATTTCCAACTATGACAACATGGCTGCCATTTTCGACGCCCTGCGCCGCATCAACACTATAATCCTCGACCTTGACAAGGACATGTGGCAGTACATATCAATGGAATATTTCAAGCAGAAGATAAAGGCAGGCGAGGTCGGTTCGTCGGCAATGCCCCATAAGGTCAATCCCATCGACTTTGAAAACTCCGAGGGAAATCTCGGCATAGCCAATGCGGTGCTTGACCACCTGGCAATGAAGCTGCCTGTATCGCGTCTGCAGCGTGACCTCACCGACTCAACCGTACTGCGCAACATAGGTGTTCCTCTGGGTCACATGATGATTGCTCTGAGCTCTACGCTAAAGGGCCTAAACAAGCTGCTTCTTAATGAAGCCGCTATAGCCCGCGACCTTGACAACATGTGGAACGTGGTAGCCGAGGGAATCCAGACGATACTCCGTCGCGAAGGTTATCCGAAGCCCTACGAAACCTTGAAGGAGCTTACCCGCGTCAACACCACGGTTACCGCCGAGAGCATCGCATCGTTTATCGACACGCTCAATGTGAGCGACGCGGTCAAGGAGGAGCTTAAGCGTCTTTCGCCCCACTCCTACACGGGATATTGATAATATCGCAACCCCTCGGCCCGGTCGCAATCGCCCCGTCGACAGGTTATAAATACTACTGATTTACGCCGCCCCGTCAGGTAAACTCCTGACGGGGCGGTCGTTTGTTTATCTTATGAGGGATAAATATTCGGGCGTGGCAATGATTAAAAAAGGTTAAAAATGCTTCGTGGGTATGATTTCACAGTGCTTTTTGATTCAATTAACGTTATGTAAATGTTGGCGCAGTCAAATAAAAAAATTAATTTTGCACAACTTAATGCACTATGACACGCAGTCGCGGGTCCTATTGCACGAGAAAAGTGTGAGGGCGTAATAATAGTAGTGACTGATTTACGATTCCAAAATGCTTATAATGAATGAGTCAACAATTTTATTAACATTTTATTAATAACAATTATCCGGTTTGTCCGGGAAATCAAACAAAACAACTAAAACGACGCCGCGAGGCAGACAACAAGCATTACTCAACCAATTTAAAAGTGACTGAATTATGGACAGTGAAGAAAAGAAACCCAAACGACCGAGAATCGGCGAAAATCGCATCGCAGCATCATCGGACGGAGATGCACAACATTACGGTAAAGTAAACTATGACCAACCGAGCGACTATCAGTCGTCAGGCGAGCATACTCAGGGAGATTACCAGCGAGAACGCAACTATCAACCCCGTCCCTACAACAACAATCGTCAGCAGGGTGGTTACGGTAACAATCGTTACAACCAGGGCGGATACCGTCAGGGCAACAACTATAACAACCGATACAATCAGGGAGGCTATCAGCCTCGTCAACAATATCAATCGCCTGCGGCTTCGGAGGGCGCCGAAAGCACTACACCCGCCGAAGGCTCTTCGATGAGCGAAGGCTACACTCCTTCGACTCAGCAGGAGGGCGGTTACAACAACTATCGTCAGCAGGGCGGTTACAACAACCGTCAGGGCGGCTATAACAACAATCGCCAGGGTGGCTACAACAACCGTCAGGGCGGCTATAACAACAACCGTCAGGGTGGCTACAACAACAATCGTCAAGGCGGTTACAACAACAATCGTCAGGGCGGCTACAACAACAACCGCCAGGGTGGTTACAACAACAACCGTCAGCAGGGTGGCTACAACAACAATCGCCAGCAGGGCGGCTATAACAACCGTCAGCAGGGTGGTTACAACAACAATCGCCAGCAGGGTCCCAACCGTCAGGGCGGCTACAACAACCGTCGTCAGCAGGGTCCCAACCGCCAGGGATTCAACGCACCCCGTCAGGGCAAGAGCTTCACTCCGCGTCCAAAGCGCATAGAGTATGAAATGCCTATACCCGATCCCAACGAACAGATTCGTCTTAACAAGTTCATGGCCAATGCCGGAATATGCTCACGCCGCGAAGCCGACGAATTTATCCAGCAGGGTCTTGTAAAGGTGAACGGAGAGGTGGTAACCGAACTCGGAACCAAGATTTCGCACAGCGATGTCGTTGAATATGATGAAAAGGTGGTGACACTGGAGAGCAAGTGCTACATCCTGCTCAACAAGCCCAAGGATTGCGTGACCACAAGCGACGACCCCAACGGCCGCACAACAGTGATGGACCTCGTAAAGGGTGCATGCAACGAGCGCATCTATCCCGTAGGTCGTCTTGACCGCAACACAACCGGTGTGCTTCTTCTCACCAACGACGGCGACCTTGCCTCGAAGCTCACACATCCTAAATATGTGAAGAAGAAAATCTATCACGTGTGGACCGACAAGGACATCTCGGAAGATGACATGCAGGCAATCGCCGACGGAATCGAGCTTGAGGACGGCCCCATCCATGCCGACGCAATAAGCTACGCCACCGAGAACGACCGCAATCAGGCCGGTATCGAGATTCACTCGGGACGCAACCGCATCGTGCGCCGCATCTTCGAGAGCCTCGGCTATCACGTGACCAAGCTCGACCGCGTTTACTTTGCCGGACTCACCAAGAAGAATCTTCCCCGCGGTCGCTGGCGTTACCTCACCCAGGAGGAGGTCAACTTCCTCAAGATGGGATCATTTGAATAATCTACATTATTATATATAATATAGCTTGCAATGAAACGTACAAAGATAATTGACCTGTTTCGACCCGAACTGATAGGTCAGGAAGTGTGTGTCATGGGTTGGGTGCGCACCCGCCGAGGCAACAAGCATGTTCAGTTTGTGGCGTTGAACGACGGTTCGACAGTCAAGAACGTGCAGATAGTCTTCGACATGTCGCAGTTTACCGATGAGCAGCTCAAGCCCATCACCACAGGATCGTCGATTAAGGTCGACGGTGTGCTGGTCGAGTCGATGGGCAAGGGACAGTCGGTCGAGATTCAGGCTCGTGAGCTTGAAGTGTTCGGTACCGCCGACCCCGAGGCTTACCCGCTGCAGAAGAAAGGCCACACATTGGAGTTCCTGCGTGAAAAGGCGCATCTGCGTCCGCGCACCAACACCTTCGGAGCCATCCTGCGAGTGCGCAGCGCATTGGCCTTTGCCATTCACAAGTTCTTCCAGGAAAAAGGCTTCTTCTATCTCAACACTCCGCTCATTACGGCGAGCGACTGCGAGGGTGCCGGCGCTATGTTCCAGGTGACCACGCTCAATCTCAACAACCTCCCCAAGACCGAGGAGGGACAGGTTGACTACTCGCTCGACTTCTTCGGAAAGCCCACCGCGCTTACCGTTTCGGGACAGCTTGAGGGTGAGCTTGGAGCTACCGCACTTGGTGCCATATACACTTTCGGTCCCACATTCCGTGCCGAAAACTCCAACACTCCGCGTCACCTGTCGGAATTCTGGATGATTGAGCCTGAAATGGCGTTCTACGACATCACCGACAACATGGACCTTGCCGAGGAGTTTATAAAATACTGTATCAACTATGCTCTCGAACACTCGCTCGACGACATCCAGTTCCTGGCCGAGCACTACGACCCCGAGCTTGTAGAGCGTCTGCGCTTCGTGCTCGACAACGAGTTTGTGCGCCTCTCCTATTCCGAGGGCGTGAAGATTCTTGAAGAGTCGGGTCACAAGTTTGAGTTCCCCGTATATTGGGGCGCCGACCTCCAGAGCGAGCATGAGCGTTATCTCGTCGAGGAGCATTTCAAGCGTCCGGTGATACTTACCGACTATCCCAAGGAGATAAAGGCCTTCTACATGAAGCTCAACGACGACGGAAAGACCGTAAGGGCCATGGATGTCCTCTTCCCGAAGATCGGAGAGATTATCGGCGGCTCGGAGCGCGAGGAGAACTACGACAAGCTTCTGGGACGCATCGAGGAGCTCGACATACCCATGAAGGACATGTGGTGGTATCTTGACACCCGTCGTTTCGGCACCGTTCCTCATGCAGGATTCGGACTCGGATTTGAGCGTCTTGTGCTCTTCGTGACCGGTATGACCAACATTCGCGACGTCATTCCCTTCCCGCGTACACCCAACAACGCCGAGTTCTAAAACAAGGCTTTGTTTTGACATGATATCGCCGGTGCGGATTCAATTTCGCACCGGCTTTTTTTGCGGCATTCGCAATGCTTTGTCCGAAGCGTCGGGCTAAGACAAAAAACGGCGTTAAATGTTGTGTTAAATGAGTTAAATTGCGTTAATTTTATGCTTATTTTATATGCTTTTACATTACATATTACTTATTCTGCGTATTTTTGCAGCGATTCTTATAGCAATAATTGTTCAAATTGAAGCACGACTTCAATAGGTAATACTAAAGATAGAAAATCAGCTATTTTATGTATTGATTTTAATAGCGGCTTGCCGATGCTACCTTGTTTTTGTGCATTGGTGTGTGGGACGCCTGTCTGCTCTATGTGTATTTGCCGGTTGATTGTGTTCAATTAGCGATTTAAAGAAATTGAGATAAATAAATTTAATTAATGTAAAACTAAACAAACTCTTGCATGAAGAACATTTGTTTTCAAATGACTCGGAAGGCCTGGATTGTCGCCGTGATGGTCCTGTGTTTCTCCTTCCCGGCTCTGGCACAGACGATTACAGTAACGGGTACTGTGACCGACGCTACCGGAGAACCTCTTATCGGAGCCAGTGTGATAGCTAAAGGCACCTCAGTGGGCGCTGCTACCGACTTCGACGGTAACTATTCCCTTTCGGTCGACCCTAAAGCCACGTTGATTGTGTCGTATGTCGGCTATGATACACAAGAAATACCTGTTGACGGCCGCACCAACATCAATGTTGTCCTCAAGGAGAACTCGGTAATGCTTAACGAAGTTGTGGCCATCGGTTACGGTAGCGTTAAGAAGAGCGATGCCACAGGTGCGGTTTCGGCCATCAAGCCCAGTGAGGTTCAGGCCGGTCTTGCAACATCGGCTCAGGACCTTCTCGTAGGCCGCAGCCCCGGTGTTGTCGTTACCACCAACGGCGGTCAGCCTGAAGGCGGTGCAAGCATCCAGATTCGTGGTGGTGCATCACTCAGCGCAAGCAACGAGCCGTTGATCGTTATCGACGGCGTGCCCATGGACACCAAGGGCACATTGGGTTCTTCTAACCCAATGTCACTCGTAAACCCCGAGAACATCGAGTCGATGACAATCCTTAAGGATGCCTCGGCAACTGCCATCTTCGGTAGCCGTGCATCCAACGGTGTGATCATCATCACCACCAAGAAGGGCTCGTCGGGCGCTCCCGTAGTTAACTTTGCCGCAAATATGTACATCAACACCCCGCGCAACTATGTCGACATGATGAACGCGTCGGAGTTCAGCTCATTCATCCTCAACCGTTACGGTGAAGGCTCAAGCCAGGCCAATGCGCTCGGCAATGCAAGCACCGACTGGCAGAAGGAAGTGCTCCGCACCACAGTGTCAAGCGACTACAACCTGAGCGTAGGCGGTACTTATAAGGTGCTCCCTTATCGTGTGTCGGTAAGCTACACCAACAACAACGGTATCGTGAATACCACCAAGATGGACCGTGCAACAGTGGGTATCAATCTTTCGCCCAAGTTCTTCGACGGCCTCCTTTCAGTTAACGCCAACGTGCGCGGCGCTTACATCAACAACCGTTTCTTCGACGGTAGTGCCCTTGGCGCGTCGGTAAGCTTCAACCCCACGCTGCCCGTTTATGCTCCCGAAGGCAATGTGTTTAACAATTACACCACCTATGTGGGAACACGTGTAGCCCGTCCCACCGATGCAGGTTCAAGCATCAACACCATCCAGACACTCAACCCCGTGTCATTGATTAACGAATACAACTCTTCATCAAAGGTATATCAGAGCATAGGTAACCTTCAGCTCGACCTGGCAATGCCGTTCCTCCGCGAACTCCACGCCAACCTCAACCTCGGTTACGACTTGAGCCGCTCCAATGTCAACAACATCTGGGCAGCCAACTCTCCTATGTCGTGGAAAAACGGTAGCGACCTGCTCCTCCCCGATCCCGACAATCCTGCGGTTATGAAGATTCAGAATGTAAAGGACGGTGAAGGCCGTTACTTCCACGAACACCAGGTGAAGGCCAACCTCCTTCTCGACTTCTACCTCAACTACAAGAAGGATTTCGACGCAATCTCATCCAACCTTGACGCTACTGCAGGTTACTCTTGGCAGTCATTCCGTTGGCAGGGCAACAGCTTCACTCAGGTAAACACCGGTGAGCACAAGGGCTTCCAGGCTTATCCCACCAACTACTACCGCAACGACCTTAAGCTCGTTTCGTTCTTCGGTCGTATCAACTACACATTCATGGACCGCTATCTCGCCACCGTAACATTGCGTCAGGACGGTACTTCACGTTTCTCCAAGAATCATCGCTGGGGTACATTCCCGTCGGTTTCTCTTGCATGGCGTATAATCGACGAAGCCTTCATGGAACCCACACGCAGCGTGCTCAGCGACCTTAAGATTCGTGCCAGCTGGGGTATCACCGGTCAGCAGGATATAGGCGACGACTTCTTCCCCTACATGCCTATCTATACAATAGGTAACAACGGTAACTCGGCTCCCAACACCACTGCCTATCCCAACATCATCCCCGACGGAAAGGGCGGATTCATCAATGTTATCAAGCCTAACGGTTACAACTCCGACATCAAGTGGGAGGAAACAACCACATGGAACTTCGGTATCGACTTCGGATTCCTCAACAACCGCATCGCAGGTAACATTGAGGTCTACAAGCGCAAGACCAAGGACCTGTTGACCTGGGCCACCGTTCCCGCAGGATCTAACCTGACCAATGCAATGGACACCAACATCGGTGACCTTGAGAACACCGGTATCGAGTTCAACATCAACACTCGTCCTGTCGTGACACGTGACTTCACATGGACATCCGACTTCAACATCTCCTGGAACAAGAACAAGATCACCAAGCTTACCGACGGTGACGATCCCGGTTACTTCATTGCTACCGGTGGCATCTCGGCCGGTACAGGTACCAACATCCAGGCCCACATGGTGGGACACCCCGCTTACAGCTTCTACGTTTACCAGCAGGTTTACGATGTTAACGGCGACCCCATCGAAGGTCAGTTTGTCGACCGTAACGGTGACGGCCAGATAACCGAAGCCGACAAGTACATCTATCACAGCCGCGACCCGAAGGTGGTGTTCACCTGGAACAACACGTTCAACTATAAGAACTGGGACTTCGGTATGGTACTTCGTGCCAATATCGGCAACTGGGTGTACAACGACTTTGAAGCAGCCAACACCTCTATCTCATCGACCTCATCGGCACCGTTGAGCAACCTCATGAGCAATCGCTTCCTCTTCAACGACCTTGGAGTGCGCGGCGTGCAGAGCGACTACTTCGTGCGCAATGCAAGCTTCCTCCGTTGCGACAACATCACCATTGGTTACACTTGGCCCAACCTGCTCAACGACGCACTTCGTCTGCGCCTCTACGGAGCGGTTCAGAATCCCTTCGTGATCACCAAGTACAACGGCCTTGATCCCGAGGTATTCGGCGGTATCGACAATGCCGTATATCCTCGTCCTGTCACCGTATCATTCGGTATAGTAGCTCAATTCTAATCCATTAAAACGATTATTAAAAATGATTATCAACAAACTTAAATATACAGCTATCGCTTGTGTGGCTTTAGGCATGGGACTTTCTTCGTGTGTCGACGACCTCAACGTCGACCCCAAGAACCCGAGTCAGCTCACTACACTTACCAGCGGTGAACAATACTATCAGGTACTGGCCCAGGTTTATGGCGGCCTTGTGCTTTCAGGCGTTAACGGAGGCTCCGACATCACTGTCGACGACGGCGGTGCCGGTGTCTACACCCGTCAGTTGTGGAATCTTCAGGAACTTTGCACCGATGAGGCTTTCGTAGGAAAGAACTGGAACGATGCGGGTCTTGACGAGCTCGACTACGCCACTTGGTCGCCCGACAACCACTGGCTCTATGAGGCAATGTCACGTTTCACATTCCAGATCAACCTTTGCAACGAGTTCCTCCGCATCATCGATGAGGCCGCTGTTGTAGCCAACCCCATTTCAGCCGACGAAATCGCCCTCATGAAGTGTGAGGCCCGCACTCTACGCGCTCTCTCTTACTATCACATGATGGACCTCTTCGGAAAAGGACCTTGGGTTACCGAGGAGCATTCGATAGGTACCACTCCCGAAACCATGACTCGTGCCGAGATGTTCCCTCTCGTAGTTGCCGATCTTGAGGATGCCATCAAGGGTCTTAAGCCCGCGTCGCAGACCATTTACGGTCGTGTGTCACGAGAAGGAGCCCTGATGCTTCTCGCCAAGCTCTACCTCAATGCCGAGGTCTACACCGGAACTGCAATGTGGCAGCAGTGTGCCACTGCCTGTCAGGAAATCGTAAAGACCATTCCCGACCTTGCTCCCACCTACCGTTACCTCTTCTGCGGTAGCAACGACAAGTATGTAGCTTCACAGTCGGCCGGCGGCCCGATGGAAATTCTTTGGGGTATTCCTCAGGACAACTCCAACACACAGACCTACGGTGGTACTACCTACCTCGGACTCGGTGCCTATAACGCAAACATCGACAAGAACCTCCAGCAGCGTCTTGGCATAGAAGGTACAGGATGGGGTGGCCCGCGTGTTCGCCCCGAAGTGCCCAATGTCATCAGCGCACGTGACGAGGAGCGTTACCTGTTCTGGACCGAGGGCCTTTCCAACGACCTCTCCAATATCGGTGACTGGGAAATGCCCGGTGGCAGCGGCTACATGAGCATGAAGTTCACCTATACCAACGAGAACGACTACTACAACACTTCGGGTGCTATAAAGATGAATACGTTCAATAACGCCGACTTCCCCTTGTTCCGTCTTGCCGATACATTCCTGATGCTCGCCGAGTGCCAGCTTCACGGTGTGTCATGCGACGGTCAGGCCTACTTCGACAAGGTGCGTGACCGTGCCGGAATGGAGTCACTGCCGCTCAACGAGCAGAATCTTCTCGACGAGCGTATGCGTGAGCTTTACTGGGAAGGACATCGCCGCAGCGACCTTATTCGCTTCGGAAAGTTCACCGGCGGTTCCTACCTTTGGAGCTGGAAGGGCGGTATAGAATCGGGACAGTCGATTGCCGCTACCCGCAACCTCTATGCAATTCCTACGCAGTATGTAAATACTCTTGGACAGAATGAAGGATATTGATTTAGTTAACCTTTAACAGAATAGCTTACAGTTATGAAAAAAATATTTTTGCTTTGCGCTGTATTATTGGCTGCAGTATCCTTCGTGAGCTGTGAGGATAATACCGACCCGAAGGCGAAACAACCCGTCAACAAGGACTTCCTCAATACTCCTCCGTTGGCCAATCAGACTTATGTTCTTGAAACAGCAGGTAGCGTTCAGTTTACCTGCTCTCAGCCCGACTACGATGTCGCAACTCCTCCCACCTATGCTGTTCAGGTGTCGCTCGACCCCGAGTTCAGCAAGGTGATCAGCGACTCCAAGTATCTCTACAGCGCCGAAGACGCTCTCCCTTATTCGGAAGTGGCTTACACCACCACTCACACCACTCTTGATGTTCCCGCACGTGACATAGCCGACGGTATCAGCGCATGTCTCGGTTACACCGACATCAGCCAGTATGCCGGACGCGAAGCCTATTCAGGCCCCGTGTATGTGCGTGTACGTTCGTTCTTCCCCTCGTTGACCGGCGATTTGGCCAACCTCTACTCAATCGAGTCCAACGTAGTGACTCTTCCCAATGTGATAAGCTATCCTTCGGTTCGTCAGCCGGGATGGATCTATCTCGTAGGTGCGCCCAACGGTTGGAACGAGCCGAGCGAATCCAATGCTGCAATTTACGAAGACTGGATGCTCTATGAGCCCGACAACGGTATCGGTACTCAGATTTATGTCGGAACATTCTTTATCCCCGACGGACAGTTTACGATGCGATTCTACAAGGAGTTGACCGGATGGGATGCCGATTCCTACGGTTCACAGAAGGATGACAAAGCTGTAGACATCGAGTTTGACGGCGGCAAGTACTCAGGCAAGATTGGCGGCCCCGGTTACAAGGGTTCTTATAACGTTCCCGGATGGACTGCCAACTGGGTTAAGTTTACCGTTAACCTCAAGGCCGGTAGCGTTGACTTTGAAATTGTCGACCCCGTTGAGTGATGACAAATAAGGTATGAACAAATAAATCTGACGATACAATGAAATTAAAACTTAATATTGCGCTTTTTGCGGCTTTCGCCCTCGGCCTTGCCGCTTGTAGCGACGATGTATATCGCGGTATTCCGCAGGTGACTCCGCAGGAACCGGTAATGCCGGCCGACGGAATCGAGGCTACCGATGTGTTGCCCGATGGAGGAGCCATCGACCTTTCGAGTGCCGAAACATTCTCGATGGTCAACATTACAAAGCTCGAGGACTTCCCCGCAACCGACGACCTCAGCGTGGTTATGCGCGTGTCGGAATCGGCCGACATGAGCAACCCCGAGGCTATGGTGCTTAATGTTGCTGACGACAATAAGACTGCTTCGGTAGCTTCAGTGAAGCTCAACGAAGTATTCCGCAAGATGTTTGGCAAGTCGCCCAAGGCTCGCACAATCTATGTCGACTATACGGCTTATGCTGTTAACGGCACCTCTTCGGTGCTGCTCGGTGCCATCGGTGCCAAGCAGTCGCTCGTGGTGACTCCGCTTCCCGCCGACTTCGTAATCGAGGATAATTACTATCTCGTAGGTACTGCATGTGACTGGAAGATACCTCAGGCTATCGCATTCACTCACTCCGACAAGAGCCCCTACGACGATCCCGTGTTCAAGCTTATAAACATTGAGGTTACCGCCGAGCAGGCTGCTGCAGGCTGGTGGTGGAAGATAATTCCGGCATCGACATTCGAGGCAGGCGACTGGGTTCCCGGTGACAACACTCAATATGGCCCCGCCACCAACGGTGATGAGGCTATGGAAGGCAAGCTTGTGGGCGTTGACGCTCAGGCAGGTGTAATCAAGGTGGCAGGTCACTACGACATTACAATCAACATGGAGGACCTCACCTACACAATCTCCAAGACTCCGGCTGTGATGTATGTGCCCAACCAGTTTGGATGGAACGAGCACGGTATTCTCTACTCAACCGACTATGAGAACTTCCAGGGTCTTGCCGGTATCGACCCCATCTACGGATTCAAGTTCATGACCGGCGACGGTCAGTGGATAGGAGCCGGCAAAACCGAAGGCACTCTGTCAACTTCGGGCGGCAACATCCTTGAGGGCGTGCTCACAAAGGTTGGTCTGTACTATCTCACCGTTAATATGCCCGACATGACATTCACTCAGGAGTATATCAGCAGTCTTGCCCTTATCGGCAGCGCTACTCCCAACGGATGGTCGGAAGCCGATGCAGTAGAGCTGACGCCTAACGAAGACTATGAGATATGGACACTTGATGTTCATTTGGTGCCCGGCAGCTTCAAGTTCATGACCGACCATTCATGGGCGAAGCCTAATCTCGGAGGCGATGTAAACAATCTTACATTCGGAGGCGGTGACCTCAACTTCGAGGGCGAGGAAGGTGACTACACTGTAACCCTTGACCTCAGCAAGTATCCTTACTCTTGCACAGTGGTAAAGAAATAGTCTTATTGACTTTACTATATGATTTACGGGGCATGTCATGCGACATGCCCCGTACTTTTTTATCCGTTAGCTGACAAATTGTTAAATAATATCATTATGAGATAAAAACGCTGTCATCATTATGATTTGTGAGGTCAAATGCCTATCTTTACAAATGACGGCAATGATTGAGCCGCCTGAATCAAAATTCAAGAATATATAACGATTAAGATTATGAAAACATCCTATCTTTTTCTTGCCGAAGGCTTTGAGGAAGTCGAGGCAATGACTCCGGTCGATGTTATGCGCCGTGCCGGTATGGAGGTATATACAGTATCGATAACAAAGAATCGTGAGGTCAAGGGCGCCCACGGAGTGACGGTGTTGGCCGACAAGACGATTGATGAAATAGATGCCGACGATGCCGAGTGGCTGATAACACCGGGCGGAATGCCGGGAGCCACAAATCTTGCCGCATCGGGCAAGCTCAGCGACATGTTGACCAACCAGTATCGTAAGGACGGACGCATCGCATCTATATGCGCGTCACCTGCCGTGGTGCTCGCTCCGCTTGGAATTGTACGCGGACAGAACGCCACCTGCTATCCCTCGTTCAAGGATGATCTTATAAAGGGCGGTGCCAACTATATCGACGACCGTGTAGTCATAAGCGGTAATCTCATTACCTCCAACGGTCCGTCGTCGGCTCTCTTCTTTGCTCTCGCCATCGTGTCGGAAACACTCGGCGAGGATGTGTCGGCTTCGGTAGGTGCCGGCATGCTTCTTGGCTGATCGGGCTATTTGCGATCAAGAGTTACGAAGCGGTAATTGACTCCCGAGCGGGGATCGGTTGCCGCTTCGCTTTGTTGTGTGACATCCCATCGGGTTGCGTCGATTTCGGGGAAGCGCGTGTCGGCGTCGGGAGAGTCGGCATCGATTTGCGTCAGGTAGATGCGTGACGCATGTGGCATGGCCTGACGGTAGATTTCACCGCCGCCTATTATCATTGCCTCGTCGCTTGCCGCCGTCATGTTGATAGCCTCGTCGAGCGACGTGGCTATTTCGATTCCGGGAGCGTTATATGACGCATTGCGTGTCACCACTATGTTGCGTCGGCCGGGTAACGCTCCTTTGGGAAATGACTCGAATGTCTTGCGTCCCATGATGATGGGCTTGCCCATCGTGACGGCTTTGAAATGCTTCATGTCGTCGCTTATGCGGTAGAGCAGTTTGCCCTTGTGGCCGAGGCCGCCGTCGCGTGTCACGGCGGCTATTATTGAAATGCGTGTCGTCATACCGATACTTTTGCCTTTATGTGGGGATGCGGGTCATAGTCTTCGAGCTTGAAGTCATCGTAGGTGAAGTCAAATATGCTCTTCACATCGGGATTTATGACCATGCGCGGCAATTTTCGCGGTTCGCGCGTCAGCTGCAGGTCGACCTGCTCGAGGTGGTCGTTGTAGATGTGTGCGTCACCAAGAGTGTGCACGAAGTCGCCTGCCTTGAGCCCCGTCACCTGCGCCATCATCATTAGCAGCAGCGCGTAGGAGGCGATGTTGAACGGCACGCCGAGGAAAATGTCGGCCGAACGCTGGTAGAGCTGCAGGCTCAGTCGTCCGTCGGCCACATAGAACTGGAAGAATGCGTGACATGGCGGCAGGTTCATGTTTTCAAGGTCGGCAACATTCCATGCGCTCACTATTATGCGTCGGGAGTCGGGATTGTTCTTGATTGTTTCCACCGCTTCGGTTATCTGGTCGATCGATCCGCCCTTGTAGTCGGGCCATGAGCGCCACTGGAAGCCGTATATGTGTCCGAGCGATCCGTCAGGGTCGGCCCATTCGTTCCATATTCTCACTCCGTTGTCCTGTAGGTACTTTACGTTAGTATCGCCTTTCAGAAACCACAACAGCTCGTATATTATGGATTTCAGGTGAAGTTTCTTGGTTGTAAGTAAGGGGAATCCCTCTTCGAGGTTGAAGCGCATCTGATAGCCAAACACACTGCGTGTGCCTGTTCCGGTGCGGTCGCTTTTTGATACTCCGTTCTCCTTCACGTGACGGAGCAGGTCGAGATATTGTTTCATCGGTCGGTTGGTTGGTCGGTTGTATTAGTTGTATTATCGGTTGAGCATTCGGCCATCGGTGCCGCCTGTCCCTGTGCCGCTGGCGGTGCGGCCTTGGCATCGGTGCGTTGCAGCATCGGTATTGAAAGCTGCTTGCGCGTCGGGCGGTAGAATATGGCGTTGTCACGGCATGCCGTGAGGCAGTTGAAGCAGTTTACGCATCTCGAGCCGTCGACTGTGTGGTCGTCCATGTTTATACATGACGCCTTGCACGCGTGTTCGCATCGACGGCAGTTGGTACACAGGTCGGTGTCGATGTCGATGTGCCACAGCGACTGCTTGCTTATCAGTCCGAGAGTTGTACCCACGGGGCAGATGGTGTTGCAGAATGTGCGTCCGTAGAACCATGCGGGAATCGTGATGGCCGTTATCGACACTATCGACAATATAACGCCGAAAGCCGATGCGGTGAACACGTGGACATAGGTTACATCCCACAGTCCGGTGGCGGTGCCAGCCTTGGCGAGCAGGTTGTTGATGCATCCCCACACCGGCTTCAGCAGGTCGACCACGCTGCGGGTGTATATGCTGTAGGGGTCGACTACGGTGGGGAGCAGCGTCAGTCCGCCTATGAGGCAGGCTATGACTATGGCGAGGCTTGTGTAGCGCAGCGTGGTGAGCGGCGGGGAGTAGTGGTAGTCGCGTCGCGACCCCTGCCGGCTGCTTCGTCCTACTCTTGCAACGATGTCCTGCAAGGTGCCGAGCGGACATATCGATGAGCAGTATATGCGTCCGAACAGCGATGTAAACAGCCACCAGAATACGAGAATGCCGAATGAGAATCCTATCGACACAGGGATTATCTGTATCCGTTCAATCCATCCTAATGCGTTGAGAAGCAGTGCGCTGTACTCAACCCACAGCAGCGTTACCATCGCCATGATGATAACCGACACTACAACGCGGCATATTTTCAGAGTTCTGTTCTTCATCTGTGAGTCGCACTGGGCTGTGACAAAATTACAAAAATCCCATAATTAAACACCGCTTTTATCCTAAAATGTGTTTTTATTGTCCATAAATGATTTTGTAACAAGGGTGTTTGTCGGCGTTGTGAAGAAAATCATTAACTTTGTACTATGAAAGAGTTTTTTGCTATTATAAGGCGCTTCGTACCTCCCTATAAGAAATACCTTGCGCTCAACATACTGTTCAATATACTCACGGCTTTCCTGACGCTGTTCTCGTTTGCCATAGTCATTCCTATCCTTGAGATGCTCTTCGGCATCAATGAGGGACACTATGAGTACATGCCTTTCAACGATTTCGAGCACATCAACGACATCCTGATCAACAACTTCTACTACTATGTGCAGGTGATGATTGCGCGTTGGGGACAGTCGGTGGCTCTTGCCGGACTTGCCGCAATTCTTGTGGTGATGACCGCCCTGAAGACGGGTACGGCCTATCTCAGCTCCTACTTCATCGTGCCGTTGCGCTCGGGAATCGTGCGTGACATACGCAACTACATGTACGACAAGATTGTGAGGCTCCCCATGTCGTTCTTCACCGACTCCCGCAAGGGCGATGTGATGGCGCGAATGACAGGCGATGTCGCCGAGATCGAGAACTCCGTGATGGCGTCGCTCGACATGATGTTCAAGAACCCCGTGATGATCATTGTGTGTCTTGTCATGATGGTGGCCATATCGTGGCAGCTGACCATATTCGTGCTCATCCTGCTCCCTATCGCAGGACTGGTCATGGGCCGAGTGGGCAAGAGGCTGAAGCGACAGTCGTTTGAGGGACAGACCCAGTGGGGCGTGCTCATGTCCAATATCGAGGAAACTCTCGGCGGCCTGCGCATAATCAAGGCATTTAACGCCGAAGAGAAGGTGCAGTCGCGCTTCCATCGTGAAAATCAGGTGTTTTACCGCATCAGCAACCGCATCGCGCGCCGTCAGTCGCTCGCACATCCCATGAGCGAGTTCCTCGGCACGCTCACGATTGCCATCGTCCTGTGGTTTGGCGGCACGTTGATTCTCAGCGGCAACGCGTCAATCACCGCCCCCAAGTTCATCTACTACATGATAATATTCTACAGCATCATAAATCCCGCCAAGGACCTGTCGAAGGCCGCTTACTCGATTCAGAAGGGTCTTGCCTCGATGGAGCGTGTCGACCGCATTCTCGATGCGCGCAATCCCATCCAGGATCCAGAGAAGCCCAAGGAGCTTGTCGACTTCAAGGGGTCTATCGACTATGAGGACGTTACGTTCAGCTACGGTACCAACCCTGTCATAAAGGATGTGACGCTGCATGTTCCGGCCGGTGCGACGGTGGCTCTTGTTGGGCAGAGCGGTTCGGGCAAATCCACCTTGGCCGACCTGCTGCCGCGTTTCTATGATGTGGATTCGGGCAGCGTCAAGGTCGACGGCATCGACATTCGCGACCTGCGTGTACACGACTTGCGCGGATTGATGGGCAATGTCAATCAGGAGGCCATCCTGTTTAATGACACCTTCTACAACAACATCACCTTCGGTGTGAAGGATGTGACTCCCGAGCAGGTTATTGAAGCGGCCAAGATTGCCAATGCGCATGAATTCATCATGGAGTCGGAAAACGGTTACGACACCAACATCGGCGACCGAGGATGCCGCCTTTCGGGTGGCCAGCGTCAGCGTGTGTCAATCGCCAGGGCCATCCTCAAGAATCCGCCCATCCTCATTCTCGACGAGGCCACCTCGGCACTCGACAGCGAGAGCGAAAAGCTTGTGCAGGAGGCTCTTGACCGACTGATGCGCGACCGCACGACCGTGGTTATTGCTCACAGGCTGTCGACCATAAAGAACGCCGACATAATATGCGTCATGCATGAAGGCAGCATTGTTGAGGCCGGTACCCATGACGAGCTTATCGAAAAGAACGGCTTCTACAAGCGTCTTGTCGACATACAGAAATTCTGATTCTCACCGAAGGCGTTGTGACGCAATTTTTTTGCAATGTGACGATAGGAATTTCACGGTAATTATGTATCTTTGAATTCGTCTTAGATAAAAACCTAAATTTATAGAAACTATGTCAATACTTGAACCTGGCAAGAAAATTGCCATTTGCAGCGATCACGCCGGATATGAACTTAAAAGCATTGTTGAGGGATACCTGATGTCGCAGGGCATCGAGTATGAGGATTTTGGAACCGACAGCGATGCAAGCTGCGACTATGCCGACTATGCTCATCCTTGTGCCGAGGCTGTTGAAAGCGGACGCGATTACCCCGGAATCGGTATATGCGGAAGCGGCAATGGCATCAACATGACGCTCAACAAGCATCAGGGAATACGCTCGGCTCTCTGCTGGAATGTGGAGCTTGCCAAGCTTGCACGCGCCCACAATAACGCCAACGTGCTTGTGCTTCCCGCACGTTTCATCGAGCCCGCTCTCGCACTCGCAATTGTTGACGCATTCCTTGCAACACCCTTCGACGGTGGTCGTCACGAGCGTCGCATCGCCAAGATTCCCGTAAAGAAATAGTGTCGGACATCATCGTTATTGCCGATGCAACAACCTGCTTGACAGCCCTTGTCCGATTACAAGTCGGTACGGGGCTGTTAATTTTAGGTGCGTGACGATAAAAATCGCTATTCACTTGTTATTGTTATTAAATGTTTTTGCGCAATGAAAAAGAAACTGGTTATATCGACAGGTGCAGGCATGAGCGCCGAGAGTGGAATTGCTACTTTTCGCGACAGTGGCGGACTTTGGGACAAGTATCCCGTAATGGAGGTGGCGAGTGCCGACGGCTTTGCCCGCAACCCCAAGCTTGTGCATGAATTCTACAATCAGCGTCGCCGTGAACTTGTAAATGCCAAGCCTAATGCCGGACATCTCGGTCTGGTCGACCTTGAGCAGTGGTATGACACCTACATAATCACTCAGAATGTCGACAACCTGCATGAGCGTGCCGGAAGCAAAAACGTGCTGCATCTGCATGGCGAATTGATGAAAGTGCGTGCCATCGACGATGAAACAAAGGTGTATGAGCTTAAGCCTGACGCACTTGTAACGACTCCCGACACCGTTATCGACGGACACCGTGTGCGCCCCCACATTGTATTCTTTCAGGAGGCCGTGCCCAATATCGAGCCGGCCATCGAGCTTGCACAGGAGGCCGATGTATTTGTGGTGATCGGTACCTCGCTTAACGTTTATCCGGCAGCAAGTCTGCTCCATTTTGTAAGGAAAGGCGTGCCTGTTTACTACATCGATCCCAATCCGGCCGCTGTGCCGCAGGGTGTTACGGTGCTTAAAATGAAGGCGAGCGAGGGCGTGGCCAAGCTTGCCGAACTGTTAAAACCTAAAAGTTAATTTACAATTGTAAATTCTGCGTTTTGCCGCTATGTATTGCCGGAATAGGCTGTAATGCTGACGGTTAGGCCAATGTTGATAACTTTGCTAAAAATTGCTTGAAAAAAGTTTAAATTTGTGGATGTAAATTTTGGATAAAATCGCTAACTTTACAACCTAATTGGCGCGCACTATGGAACAGGAAGTTTACCACATACCGGCATTGCTTGATGAAACACTGCAAGGGCTTGATATTAAGCCCGATGGCATCTATGTGGATGTCACATTCGGTGGTGGCGGACATTCTCGTGCGATAATTCAGCGACTTAACGGGGATGGTCGCCTTTATGGATTTGATCAGGACGCCGATGCTATGAACAACGCAATCGACGACAGTCGATTTACATTTGTATACAGCAACTTCCGCTTTTTGCGTAATTTCCTCCGCTATTACGGTGTCGAGAGTGTCGACGGTATTCTTGGCGACCTCGGTGTGTCGTTTCATCATTTCGATGACCCCGAGCGTGGCTTTTCATTCCGTTGGGACGGCCCGCTCGACATGCGCATGAACCGTAACGCCACCCGCACAGCCGCCTGGTACGTAGCCAATTATACTGAGCAGGAGCTTGCCGATGCCTTTTATCTCTATGGCGAGCTGAAGACGGCACGCCGCATTGCCGCTGCAATAGTCAAGGCGCGTCAGGAGTCGCCCATAACCACTGTGGAGCAGCTCCTTGCCGTAGTGAAGCCGTTCATAAATCCGCGCAAGGAGAAGAAGGAGCTGGCTCAAGTGTTTCAGGCTCTGCGCATAGTCGTCAACGGCGAAATCGAGGCGTTGAGCGACTTCCTGCAGCAGGCCCTCACGATGCTCAAGCCAGGCGGACAACTTGTCGTCATCACCTATCACTCGCTTGAGGACCGACTTGTAAAGAACTTCATGCGCACCGGCAATCTTAACGGAGAGTCGGCCCAGGACTTTTTCGGCCGCAACCTGTCGCCGTTCAAGCTCCTGACATCGAAACCCATTGTGCCCTCGGAGGCCGAGGTCGAGCGGAATCCGCGAGCGCGAAGCGCCAAGCTGAGAGTGGCCGAGAAACTTCCGGCCGACGATTAGCCGGCATGAGATATCAATTCACGTTATGCGTCAAATCAAAAAATAAATCATAATCATCACACATGGCACAGGCCGCAGGCAAAAGCAAGAAAATAAAAGACGACAATCTGTTGGTGAAGCTCATCAACGGACGGTTGCTTTCCAGTGACTTTTTCGCTCGTCACTGGAAGTCGGTTTTGTTGGCCATTCTGATGGTGCTTATATACATCACCAACCGCTATCAGTGCCTGACCCGAATGGAGGAGATACGCCGGCTCGAGCAGGAACTTGAAGTGGTGGAAACCGAGCGCATCCGCGTCCGAAGCACTTACATGAGCCGTATACGCGAGTCGTCGATGCAGGAGATGGTCGACACAATGCACCTCAACTTGCGCATTCAGGATAAGCCCCCCTACAAATTAAGCAAACATTAACCTCTCGTCCTTGAAATGAAAAAAGAGAATCGTTCACATATACTGCTGCGTTACGCTCTAGTGATAGGCTGCATCCTTATCTTCGCCTCGTTTATCGTCTATAAGGCATTTGACACTACCGTCATATCGGCCTCGCGATGGAACGAGAAGGCGATGAAGGAGCTGTCGCGCGTCGACACGATACGCCCCGAACGCGGCAACATCCTTGCCAGCAACGGCTCGATACTTGCCACCAACCTATGCTACTACAATGTGCGCATCGACTTCCGCAGCGAGCGTTTTATGGAAGGCCGTTACCTTCTTGCCGTTGACAGCCTTGCCGACAGCCTCGCGCTGCACTTCCCCATACGCGACAGGGCAGGGTGGAAGAAGCGTCTTCTCTCGCCCCTCGACAAGCCGCGTGACAAGCGTCCGCGAGCCTTCAAGATTCTCGGCAACATATCCTATGCCGATTATCAGCTGCTGCGCACATTCCCATTCTTCAACATCCGCAACTCCAACAAGACCGGCCTGACCAAGGAGAAGGTGATGCGTCGTGTCAACCCTTACGGAGCTATGGCGCGCCGTAGTGTGGGCGGTGTGGGCATCGACTCGATAACCGGCGAAACCCATGGAATATCGGGACTCGAACGCGCCCTTGACTCCCTGCTTTACGGAAAGCCCGGCCTCGCCAAGAAGGTGCCGCTTACCAAGGACATCGTCAACTGGACCGATGTAGAGCCGGTTCCCGGCTACAACATAAAGACCACCATCGACATTAATATGCAGGACATCGTGGAGAACGAGCTTAACAACGTGCTCACCACCTGCAATGCCGACTGGGGCGTGGCCGTGCTTATGGAGGTGAGCACCGGCAACATCAAGGCCATCTCCAATCTTGAGAAGAGCCCGTCGTCCGATGAATACATCGAGGGCATGAACCGTGCCGTGCTCGGTTATGAGCCGGGTTCGGTGGTGAAGACCCTATCGATGATGATAGCCGTCGAGGACGGAATCGTTAAGGATGTCGATGAGGTGATAACCACCGGTCACGGATTTGCCTACGCCGGAGGCCGTCCCATTACCGACTCCCACGGCGTGGCGTCGATGCCCGTGCGCGAGGTGATCGAGCGCTCCTCCAACATCGGCATGGCTAAAATCATCACGTCACGCTACGGCGACAATCCCGGCGCATTCTATACCCGACTTAAGAAGCTCGGATTCCTCGACCCCATGAATACCGGAATCGCCGGTGAACGCCCTCCGCGCATCGACAGCGTTGCCAGCAATCGTGGCGGACGAATAGCCTTGTCACGCATGTGCTACGGTTACTCTACCGAAATTCCGCCACTCTACACGCTCTCCATATATAACGCCATAGCCAACGACGGCAAGTATGTGCGTCCGCGCCTTGTTGAGCGACTGCTTGGCGAAGGCATCGACTCGGTGCTGCCTGTAAGCTATGTGCGTGACACAATGGCCTGCAGCCCGCGCACTGCCGAGATTATGCGCATGATGCTCACCAACGTGGTGTGGGGCGACCACGGCACCGGAAAGCTGTTGCGCAACGACAAGGTGCGCATTGCCGGAAAGACCGGTACATGCTACATCATCGAGAACGGAGCCTACAACACCGGCAAGAAGCGTCTTGCATTCTGCGGCTTCTTCCCGGCCGAAAAACCTCTATACTCATGCATCGTGCTCACATGCTATCCCAAGCAGAACATGTTTGGAGCGGCAAGTACGAGCGGCACGGTGTTGAAGAACATCGCGCTCAAGATGTTTTCGCGCGGAATGTTGAACAACAGTTCCGATTACCGCGAAGGCGAGCACGCTCCCACCAAGCCCACTTTCTTTGCATCGGGCGGTCAGCGCCGCATAAAGAACGTGCGCGACAATCTCGGTATGGGAAGCGTGAAATACTTCGAGCCGGGCAACCATAAGTCGGGCGTGCCGAGCGTACTCGGTTACAATCTTCGCGATGCCATCAATGTGCTTGAGAGCGCAGGGCTGGAAGTCGACTTCAACGGCACAGGCTATGTCGTGGCACAATCGCTCTCACCGGGCAGCACGTTACGCCCCGGCTCACGTGTAAGGCTCACATTAAATCAATAATCCAACGAAACCTAATTAAACCGCATAGGCAATATGAAATCCCTCTCACAACTCCTTTCACCATTGATGGTTGAAGAAATAATCGGCAGCGATGACAAAATCATCACCGATTTAGTAAGTGACTCACGCAAAGTTACCACAGGCTCGCTGTTTGTGGCTGTGCGCGGTACTACCGTCGACGGACACTCGTTCATTCCTTTGCTTCAGTACAGCGGTGTAGCCGCCATCGTGTGTGAGGAGTTTCCCGAGTTCATCGAGTCGTCGATTACCTATATCAAGGTGAGCGACAGCGCCGTGGCTCTCGGATATCTTGCCTCGGAATGGTGGGACAACCCTTCGCGCAAATTGAATCTCGTAGGCGTGACGGGTACAAACGGAAAGACCACCACCGCCACTCTTATCTATGAGATGGCACGACTCATGGGATATAAGGCCGGACTGCTCTCGACGGTGTGCAACTATGTCGAGGACGAGGCCATACCTACCAATCAGACAACTCCCGACCCGCTTACGATAAACGCGCTTCTGCACCGCATGGTGGAGGCCGGATGCGATTACGCTTCGATGGAGGTGAGCTCGCATGCCGCTCATCAGCATCGCATCGCCGGACTGCACTTCGCCGGCGGCGTGTTCTCCAACCTCACCCGTGATCACCTTGACTATCACAAGACCGTCGAGGCCTATCTTGCAGCCAAGAAGTCGTTCTTTGACGGACTGCCGTCGACGGCTTTCGCCCTCACCAACATCGACGATAAGGTGGGCGAGGTAATGGTGCAGAACACTAAGGCCCGTAAGTACACCTACTCGTTGCGCTCACGCGCCGATTTTACCGGACGCATAATCGAGAGCCGACTCGACGGAACCACTATGTCGTTCAACGGCCGTGATGTGGAGGTGCTGTTTACCGGCAAGTTCAACGCCTACAACCTTACGGCAGTCTACGGCGTGTCGATTCTTCTCGGATGGCCGCTTGAGGAGGTGCTCGTGGGCATGAGCCGCCTTGTGCCCGTGGCGGGACGCTTCCAGGCTTTCCACTCGCCCAAGGGTTATACAGCGATTGTCGACTATGCCCACACTCCCGATGCCGTTGTCAACGTGCTTCAGGCTATACGCGAGGTGATAGGCAACCGAGGCTCCATCATCACCGTGGTTGGTGCCGGCGGTAACCGTGACAAGGGCAAGCGACCCATAATGGCGCGTGAGGCCGCATTGCGCAGCGACCGGCTCATCCTCACTTCCGACAATCCCCGTTTTGAGGAGCCTGGCGACATACTCCGTGACATGGAGGAGGGACTCGACATCGAGGGTCGCAAGAAGTCGCTCAGCATCGTCGACCGTCGCGAGGCCATACGCGCTGCAGCCGCTTTCGCTCAGCCGGGCGATGTGATACTTATTGCCGGAAAGGGCCATGAGGACTATCAGGAAATAAAAGGGGTGAAGCATCACTTTGACGACCGTGAAGTTGTCAAGGAGGTGTTTGCCTGCGAATCATAACCTCACTTAATTTAATGAGATGCTCTACTATCTGTTTGACTATCTTGAAAAGTTTGACATTCCCGGTGCAAGGTTGATGGACTACATCACCTTCCGCTCCGGTGCCGCTCTTGTATTGTCGTTGTTTATTGCCATCGTTTTCGGCCGTCGCATAATCGACCGTCTGCAGCTGATGCAGGTGGGCGAGATAATACGTGACCTCGGCCTTGAAGGGCAGATGAAGAAGACGGGAACCCCCACTATGGGAGGTGTCATCATAATAATGTCGATTCTGATTCCCTGCCTGCTCATCGGTAATCTCTCCAATGTCTACATGATATTGATGATTGTCGCTACGCTGTGGCTCGGAACTCTTGGATTCCTTGACGACTATATAAAGGTGGCGCGTCGCGACAAGGACGGCCTTAAAGGCAAATTCAAGATAGTGGGACAGGTGGGCCTCGGACTCATCGTGGGCCTCACGATGGTGTTCAGCCCCGAAGTGGTAATGCGCGAAAACATCGAGGTGGAGAATGTGGAGAATCACGAGGTGGTGATAACCTACGAGCCTGAGAATGTGAAGTCGGCGCAGACGACCATCCCCTTTGTAAAGAACAACAACTTCGACTATGCCTATCTCACGCAGTGGATGGGCAAGTATGCCGTGACGGGCGGTTGGATTCTCTTTGTGCTCGTGACGATATTCGTTGTCACTGCGACATCCAACGGTGCCAACCTCACCGACGGCCTTGACGGCCTTGCCACAGGCACATCGGCAATCATCGGTGTGGCCCTTGCCATTATGGCCTATCTCGGCGGTAACATCATCTACTCCTCTTACCTTAATATAATGTATATTCCGGGGTCGGAGGAGCTTGTGGTCTACATGGCCGCATTCATCGGAGCCTTGATAGGTTTCCTATGGTATAACGCCTATCCCGCCCAGGTATTCATGGGCGATACGGGCAGCCTCACTTTGGGAGGTATAATAGCGGTCTTTGCAATCCTCATTCGCAAGGAGCTGCTGTTGCCCATCCTTTGCGCTATATTCTTCATCGAGGATCTCTCGGTGATAATTCAGGTGGCTTACTTCAAGCTGACCAAGCGCAAATACGGTGAAGGTCGCAGGGTGTTCAAGATGACGCCCCTGCATCATCACTATCAGAAGGCCGGTAATACGGTTCCGGCGCTGATTCAGCGGCCTTTCATTCCCATTCCCGAATCCAAGATTGTAACCCGATTCTGGATTGTGGGCATAATGCTTGCCGTTATAACTTTTGTGACATTGAAAATACGATAGAAGGACTTTAATACAAGACTATGAATAAGAAGATTGTAGTTCTCGGTGGTGGTGAAAGCGGTGTCGGAGCCGCAATTCTTGCCAAAGATAAAGGAGTGGATGTGTTTTTGTCGGACTACGGCAAAATCGCGCCTCACTATAAGCAACAGTTGATCGACGAGGGAATCGCCTGGGAAGAGGGCGGTCATGACGAGTCGCGCATACTTGCGGCCGACGAGGTGATAAAGAGCCCCGGAATCGCTCCCACGGCTCCCATAATGATGAAGATTGCCGAGCGCGGCATACCGGTGATCTCGGAAATCGAGTTTGCCGGACGATACACCGATGCCAAGATGGTGTGCATAACGGGAAGTAACGGTAAGACTACCACTACGCTTCTCACCTACCACATTCTCAAGAACGCCGGTATCAATGTCGGCCTTGCCGGAAATGTGGGTCGCAGCCTCGCTCTTCAGGTGGCCCGCGAGCATCATGATGTCTACGTGATTGAGCTGAGCAGCTTCCAGCTTGAGAATATGTATGAGTTCAAGGCCAATATCGCCGTGATGCTTAACATAACGCCCGACCATCTCGACCGCTACGACTATAAGATGCAGAACTATGTCAACGCCAAGTTCCGCATAATCCGCAACCTCACTCCCGAGGATGCCTTCATCTTCTGGCAGGACGATCCCGTGATTCAGGCTCAGTTGCGTCAGGTGACTACCGAGGCCAGGATGTATCCCTTTAGCGAACATCTCGAAAAGGATGTCGACGCATATATCGATGCCGACGACGAACTGGTGCTCAACACCTCGCACACTTCGTTGAAAATGCCTCGCAATCATCTTGCCTTGCACGGACTGCACAATCTCTACAACTCCATGGCGGCAGGTCTGTCGGCCTGTCTGCTCGATATACGCAAAGAGGACATACGCCGCGCCCTTGAGGACTTTGAGGGCGTTGAGCATCGTCTTGAATATGTGACAACCGTCAACGGTGTGCGTTACATCAACGATTCCAAGGCTACCAATGTCAACTCCTGCTGGTATGCGCTTGAAAGCATGCCCAAGGGCGTAGTGCTCATCCTTGGAGGCAAGGACAAGGGCAACGACTATACCGAGATAGAGCCTCTCGTAAAGGAGAAGGTGAAGGCCATCGTGTGCATGGGCAAGGACAATGCCAAGCTGCTCGATTTCTTCACGGGCAAGGTCGATGCCATATACGACACCCACTCACTGCAGGATGCCGTCGACACATGTGCCGCCATAGCCGCATCGGGCGACACGGTGCTGCTGTCGCCATGCTGTGCAAGCTTCGACCTGTTCAGCAGCTACGAGGACCGCGGCCGTCAGTTCAAGGATGCCGTAAAACGCCTCAAATAAACTATAAAACCGACTCTCTCACGCTTAACACCTTAAAAAATGGAAGCCACTGAATCAGCCCCCGCAGCAGGTGCTTATGTAGCCGAGGCAAAGCCTGCGATAACCTATAAACGACACGGCGACAAGTCGATATGGGGTATATTCATAACATTGTGTATCATCTCGGTAATCGAGCTCTACAGCGCATCGAGCCGTGAGGTTGCCGCAGCCGGAGTCTACGGCCCCATAATGCGTCACTGTTTCCTGTTGGGAATGGGTGTGTGCATCGTGCTGCTGCTTGAGAGGCTGCATTACAAGGCGTTTTTTGCCTGCGCATGGGTCATCGCGTTCTTGAGTATGGGCATGATGCTCTATGTCACTCTTTTCGGAGAGATTGTCAACGGTGCGCGGCGCAGTTTCAGTCTTATGGGTATAACGATTCAGCCGTCGGAGTTCATCAAGTTGTCGGCCGTGCTTGTTATCGCCCAGATAATGTCGAAGTCGCAGCGACCCAAAGCCATCGGCGTGCGCACACAGGGCGTTGTACTGTCGGCCATCATGGTGCTGCTGTTCGGCGGATTGCTGTTCAAGCAGGGATTGACCAATACTATCCTGCTCATGTCAATCAGTATGGCCATGATTGCCATCGGAGGTACCGAGCTTAAGAAGATGCTGTGTGTCGGCCTCGTATATGCCGTTATAGGCGGCGGCGTAGTGTTCGCCAAGTTCATGTCGGAGGGCGACAGCAAGGCAAAGGGCGATGAAATAGCCACTACCGAGCAGGCGCTTACCACCGATAAGCGACACGGCACATGGCAGGCGCGTCTTGAACGATTCTTCTCGGATGTGCCTAAATATGAGGAGGAGATTACGGCCAAGAACCGTCAGGAGATGTACTCCTACATGGCTCAGGCCAACGGCGGCGTATTCGGCGTATTCCCCGGTAATTCGCGTGAAACGGCCCGCTTGCCGCTTGCTTTCTCCGACTATATATTCTCGATTATAATCGAGGACCTCGGATTTGTGGGCGGGGTGGGATTGCTCATTCTCTATCTGTGGCTGTTGGCGCGTGCCGGAATCATAGCCAAGAAGTGTCACCGCGCCTTCCCCGTGCTGCTTGTCATGGGAATGGCTGTGATGATCGTGCTCCAGGCACTGTTTCACATGGCCATCACTACAGGCACATTCCCGGTTTCGGGGCAGCCGTTGCCGCTTATATCCAAGGGCGGTACATCGATTATCGTGACATCGATAGCCATAGGCGCGATGTTGAGCGTGAGCCGCACCGCCGTGCAGAACGGTAACCGTCAGGAGGTAAAGGAGGAGCTGAACGCGCTTCCCGAGGAGCTGCGTGCCGAGAATCCGGTTCAGTTGTAAAAACAAGATATTTTATCCGTTATGGAACAAAAACATTATAACGTGCTTATAAGCGGAGGGGGCACCGGAGGACATATCTTCCCGGCTCTCTCCATTGCCAACGCCTTGAAGCGCAGGGATAAGCTCACCAATATACTTTTCGTAGGAGCCGAAGGCCGCATGGAGATGGAGAGGGTGCCGGCTGCCGGATATGAGATTGTGGGACTCCCCGTCAGCGGATTCAACCGCAAGAACATGTTGAGCAATGTAAAGGTGCTCTTCAAGCTCATGAAGAGCATGATGAAGGCCAAGCGCGTGCTCAAGGATTTCGAGCCCGACATTGCTGTGGGGGTAGGCGGATATGCCAGCGGTCCCATGCTGAAGGAGGCTCAGAAGTGCGGCGTGCCCACGCTGTTGCAGGAGCAGAACTCCTATGCGGGCGTTACCAACAAGCTTCTTGCCAAGAAGGCCGATGCAATATGCGTGGCCTATTCGGGTATGGAGCGTTTCTTTCCAGCCGACAAGATAATCCTAACCGGAAATCCCGTGCGAGCCGATCTGCTTAATGTCACGGCGACAAAGGAGGAGGCGAGAAAGAGCCTTGGCGTGCCTGTCGACCGCAAGCTTGTGCTTGTGGTGGGTGGAAGCCTCGGCGCACGCACCATCAATGAAAGCATTGCCGCCGCGCTCGATAAGATTGAGAATGAAGGTGCATTTGTGCTGTGGCAGACTGGAAAACTCTACGATGAGGAGTGTCAGGCTATCGCAAAGCGTCACCCCGGAGTGGTGAAAGCTGTGCCGTTCATCTCCGACATGGCGCTCGCCTACCGTGCCGCCGACATTGTGGTGTCGCGTGCCGGAGCGGGTACCATCTCCGAGCTGCAGCTTATCGGACTTCCCGTTGTGCTCATCCCGTCGCCCAATGTGGCCGAGGACCATCAGCGCAAGAATGCCGAGGCTCTCGTGCAATGCGATGCCGCAGTGATGATTCTCGATGCCGATGCCCGTGAGAAACTCGGCGACGAGGTGGTGGCACTGCTCGGCGACGAGAAGCGTTGCAACCTCCTTGCCGAAAACGTGCGCCGCATGGCGTTACGTGACTCCGACGAGGTAATTGTCGATACTATCTACAGGATATTGAATAATCCGAAATAACGATGTCACATAAAAAGATATACTTTGCAGGTGCCGGAGGTATAGGCATGGCCGCCCTTGAGCGTTACTTCCTTGCCAAGGGGTGCCGGGTTGCGGGTTATGACCGCACTCCCACCGACCTTACACGCGCACTGCAGGACGAAGGGGTTGAAATAACGTTTGACGAGTCGGTCGAGGCTATTCCCGCCGACTTTAAAGGTTGCCCCGAGGAGGTGCTTGTCGTCTACACTCCCGCGTTGCCCGACATGCACCCGGGATTGAGCTACTTCCGTGAAAACGGTTACGAGGTTGTGAAACGCGCCGCGGTGCTCGGCAACATAACGCGTGACACTAAGGGACTATGTTTCGCGGGTACTCACGGCAAGACCACCACATCGTCAATGGCCGCACACATCCTCAACACCTGCAAGGTGGGATGTAACGCATTTCTCGGCGGCATCTTGCGCAACTACAACAGCAATCTGCTGCTCAGCGCCACTTCGCCCTATTCGGTGATAGAGGCCGATGAATACGACCGCTCGTTCCACCATCTGCGCCCCTACATCGCCGTCATCACCGCCACCGATCCCGACCATCTCGACATATACGGCACCGAGGAGGCCTATCTGGAGAGCTTCGCCCACTTCACCGAGCTGATAAATCCGGGCGGCATGCTTGTGGTTCACGAGGACCTGAAGCTGAAGCCGAGAGTGCCCGAAGGAGTGAAGATCTACACCTATTCGCGTGACAAGGGCGATTTTCATGCCGAGAACGTGCGCCGTGGCAACGGTGAGATAACGTTTGACATCGTGACGCCTTCGGAAACCGTGCGTGACATAACGCTCGGCGTTCCTGTCGAAATCAACATCGAGAATGCCATCGCCGCATTTGCCGCCTGTTACCTTACCGGCGACATCGAGATCGACGCCGCACGCGATGCCATCGCCTCTTTCATGGGTCCCAAGCGCCGCTTCGAGTTCTGGCTTAAGGAGCCGGGGGCCGAGGGTCGCGCCATAATCGACGACTACGCCCATCATCCCGATGAGTTGAAGGCATCGATAAAGTCGGTGAAGGCGCTCTATCCGGGCCGCAGGCTCACGGTGGCGTTCCAGCCCCATCTATATTCGCGCACACGTGACTTCGCTCCTGAATTTGCCGCGTCATTGTCGCTTGCCGACGAGGTTATACTGCTTGACATATATCCCGCCCGCGAGGAACCGATTCCCGGAGTTACTTCTGAAATCATATTTAATGACATAAAATGCAAGGATAAAGTCATGATTGATAAGCAACATTTGACAGAAACAATAAAAAATCGTAACTTTGAAATCCTGCTGACTGTTGGTGCAGGGGACATTTGCAACTATTTACCCGAAATTGTTAAAAACGTTAATCTCCGTTGATGAAGAAGTTTCTTAAGTGCTTGATTTCGATATTGCTGTTATGCTATCTCGTCGGTGCCGTCGCTTGGTCGCGATTACAGGCACGCGATGCGATGTGCAGCGGTGTCGCTATTGTAGTGCTTGACTCTTTGAATTCCAACTTCGTCACCGCCCATGAGATAGCGCGCGAGCTCGGTGATTTCAGCAACGATGCTCCATCGATGAAGCTCACCGATATCGACACCGACAGCATTGAGCGACGCCTCGGCCTCATCGACAAGATCGAGAGCGTCCAGTGTCGCATATACACCGACAACACCGTGCGCATCGACATCGATCCGCTTCATCCGGTGCTGCGAGTGTTTGACCGCAATAAATCCTACTACATCAACAAGGATGGAAAGCGCATCTCGGCCACGGCGCGTTACCACACCGACCTGCCTGTCGTTTCGGGACATTTCGACTCGACATTCAGGGCCGTGTCGCTGCTGCCGCTTGTGCGTTACATAAACTCCGATTCGACATGGAATGCGCTCGTGACGCAAATTAAAGTCGACGGCCCCAACAATATAATACTTGTCCCCGTAATTCACGGCCATGTCATAAATATAGGCGACATGGAACACCTTGACAGCAAGTTTGATCGTATACGGATGGCCTATACCGACATTCTTCCGGTGAAAGGCTGGAACTATTACGACACTATTTCTGTTAAATGGGGAGGACAGATTGTTGCCACGCGACGCGCCAAGGCTCTTCATCACACCGTGAGCGCGGTCGATCTTGAAGCCGAGCACGAGGAGCCCGATTTGGGCACGATGCTTGCCGGCGATACGGCAGGAGTGGTGTCATCCAATGCGAAAAGGAGTAATTAATTGAAAAGATCATAATAAATACCTCGTTCAAAACAATATGGAACAAAAATACATAGTTGCCTTGGAAATCGGCAGTTCCCACATCAGGGCTGCTGTCGGCATAGTCGATGAGTCGGGAGTGCTGACCATACTTGCCGTAGAGGATGAAAACGCAATAAATGTAGTGCGTTACGGCTGGATACAGAATGTCGAGGAGGTGAGCAACCGCATAAACAAGCTCATCAAGAAGCTCGAAAACTATCAGAGCATCTCTCCCCGTAAAATCAAGTCGGTGTATGTTTCTATAGGCGGACGCTCGACTATGGCCACTTCGCGCCAGATTGTGCGTCACTTTGACGACGGGGTTGACATAACCGATAAAATCATTCAGCAGATAAAGGACGAAGCCCGTCAGATGGTGGTTTCCGACCGCAAGGTTATCGAGGTGCTTCCGCGTGAATTTGCCGTCGACAATCTCGACTGTCCCAATCCCGTGGGAACCGTGGGCCGAAACATAAAGGCCGAGATAAACCTCGTGACATGCAAGCCTGTCATCGGCTACAGCAACATTCAGCGTGCCGTGACCGAGCGTCAGCAGCTCAATATAAAGGGTGAGATTGTGCGTCAGTCGGCCATTGCCGACCTCGTGCTAACTTCCGATGAGAAGAAGCTCGGCTGCATGCTTGTCGATTTCGGTGCCGAAACCACAACCGTGTCCATGTACAAGAACGGAACGTTGCGTTATTTTGAAACCCTTCCGCTCGGCTCGCGCAACATAACGCGTGACATCATGTCGCTCAATCACACCGAGGAGAATGCCGAACAGCTCAAGAAGGTGCTCGGTGATGTGGTAAATGTAGAACCCAACTACCGCAAGCACGACTTCGACGGCGATGCGACCGAGGTCAACAACTACGTTCGCGCACGTGCCGGTGAGATAATCGTCAACATAATCGAGCAGCCCAAATATGCAGGCTACAAGATTTCGAGCGACTTGCCCGGCGGAATAATCATCGTCGGAGCCGGTGCCAAGCTGAAGGGATTTACCGACCAGCTTGCATCGCAGAGTGGATTGAACGTGCGTCTTGGAAACATCCCCGGAACTATACGCATCTCCGATCCCAAGCTGCAGTCGCTTGATTTTATCGATGTCATAGCACTGTTGAACGCCGCAGCCCGCCGCAATCCTCAGGAGTGTACCGAAGTGCCCGTTCAGGTTAATGTCACCTACGATTACGATGACAGCTACGACGAAGATGACGACGACGAACCCGGCCCCCGTCCCATAAAAGGAAAAGAAAAGAAGGAGAAGAAAGAGAAGAAACCCAAGGTGGAGGAGAAGCGCGAGCCAAAGGGCCCGAGCAAGCTCTCACAGTGGAAGGACCGACTCGCGACGATGCTTTTCAATGAGGCCGACGAAAATGATGAGTAACTTAAATTGAAAACTTAATAACGATAACAAGATATATGGCACCCGAAGATATACCCGCACCCAACGAGATAGGATTTACCGATAGAGAACCTACCGATGACATCATTAAAGTAATCGGCGTAGGCGGCGGCGGAAACAATGCCGTGTCCCACATGTATGAGCAAGGCATCAAGAATGTGTCGTTTGTTATATGCAACACCGACCGGCAGGCGTTGAAAAATTCGCCTGTGCCCACCCGTGTGGAGATAGGAAACGGCCTTGGTGCCGGAAACAAGCCCGAAATCGCCCGCGAGGCTGCCGAAGCGGCTGTCGACAAGATAAATCAGCTCTTTGACGACCACACCAAGATGGTGTTCATCACAGCCGGAATGGGTGGCGGCACAGGCACCGGAGCCGCTCCTGTAGTGGCTCGTCTGGCCAAGGAGCACGGATTGCTTACCATAGGCATTGTCACTATACCGTTCCTCTTTGAGGGCGAGCGCAAGATTCTCAAGGCTCTGAACGGAGCCGACGAGATGAGCAAGTATGTCGATGCGTTGCTCGTAATCAACAACCAGCGACTGACCGACATATACCCCGACCTCAACTTCGTTAACGCATTCGGTAAGGCCGACGACACTCTCACCACCGCGGCCCGCTCGATATCGGAGCTTATAACCTGCGACGGAAAAATCAACCTCGACTTCAACGATGTCGACACTACCTTGCGCGACGGTGGAGCCGCAATAATCTCTACCGGATACGGCGAGGGCGAGCAGCGCGTCACCAAGGCAATCGACGATGCCCTTAACTCGCCTCTGTTGAAGAACCGCGACATCCTGACCTCCAAGAAGCTGCTCTTCAACATCTACTTCTCGCCCGAGGCCGAGCAGGAGTTCAAGATGGAGGAAACCGAGGAGCTCACATCGTTCATCAGCAGCATCGACTCGGATGTCGATGTTATATGGGGTGCATCCTACGACCGCACTCTCGGCGACAAGGTGAAAATCACCATTCTTGCTGCCGGATTTGATGTCACGATTGACGAGAGCAAGAGCCGCGGCACCCGCAGCCGTGTGGTCAACTTCAACCGCAACAAGAAGGAAGAGGAGCATGACGCAACACAGCGTCTTGGCGACGAGTATGGCAAAGAGGCTGTTCTGCGCATGCAGGGCGACAAGGCAAAGGCGCGTTATATCGTGCTTACGCCCTCGCAGATGGACGACGAGCGTTCAATCGAGGCGATAGAGAAGAGCCCCACCTACAACCGCGACAAGAAGACCTCCGACGAGATAAAGGAGATGGGTAAGAGTTCATCGGCCAATGCCGACGAACCCCGCCCCAACAATGCCTCATCCAACAACTCGGGATTCAGCATTCAGTTCTAAGTCAAAGCATTATAACTTATAAATGGAGGGCGTGACAATGGTGTCATGCCCTCACAATTGATACCCCTCAAAACGTGGCCGCAAAAATAGTAGAAACTCCGCTGATGAAGCAGTACATCGAGATGAAGCAGAAGCATCCCGATGCCATATTGCTGTTTCGTGTCGGTGACTTTTATGAAACATTTTCCGATGATGCCATAGTGGCTTCCGAGATACTCGGCATAACGCTGACGCGTCGTGCCAACGGTGTGTCGCAGTATGTCGAGCTTGCCGGATTCCCTCACCATGCCCTTGATTCCTATCTTCCCAAGCTCGTAAGGGCCGGAAAGCGTGTGGCGATATGTGAGCAGCTTGAGGATCCCAAGCTCACCAAGAAACTTGTGAAGCGAGGCATAACGGAGCTTGTCACACCCGGAGTTTCGGTAAATGACGCGGTACTGAATCATCGTGAAAACAACTTTGTGTCGGCTCTGCACTTCACCCGCAGCGGACTCATAGGCGTGGCTTTCCTTGACATATCGACCGGTGAGTTCCTCACCGCCGAGGGAAATGCCGACTATGTCGACAAGCTGCTTAACAACTTCGCTCCCAAGGAGGTGCTTGTCGAGAGGGGCAATCGCAAGCGTGTCGACGAAACCTTTTCATCGCGTTATCTTGTCTTCGAGCTCGACGACTGGATATTTACCGACGAGGCCGCCAACGACAAGCTGTTGAAACAGTTTGAAACACGCAACCTCAAGGGCTTTGGAATACACTCCCTCCATGCCGCCATCATTGCCTCGGGTGCCGTGCTGCACTATCTCGACATAACCAAGCACACGATGACGAGCCACATAACGCGCCTGTCGCGCATCGAGGAGGAGAGTTATGTGCGTCTTGACAAGTTTACCGTGCGCAATCTCGAGCTGGTCGAGGGAATGGGCGACGAAGGCAAGAGCCTGCTCGATGTCATAGACCGCACTATAAGCCCGATGGGCGCACGACTGCTGCGTCGCTGGCTGTTGTTTCCGTTGAAGGATGTGAAGGCGATAAACGCCAGGCTCGATGTCGTGGAGTATTTCTTCCGTCATCCCGAGCAGCACGATGAGGTGAAATCGCTTCTTGAGCATGTGGGCGACATGGAGCGCATAATCTCCAAGGTGGCCGTGGGGCGCATATCGCCGCGTGAGGTGGTGCAGCTGCGCAATGCGCTAAATGTCATGGAGCCGCTCAAAAAGCTGTGTTGCGATGCCGACCTTGAAGCGTTACGTTCAATAGGCGAGCAGCTCAATCCATGTTCATTGATTCGCGACCGCATCGCCCGCGAGATTGTCGATGACGCTCCTGTTGCTCTCAACAGGGGAGCCGTCATAAAGGACGGTGTCGATGCCGAGCTCGACGAACTGCGTGAAATAGCGTTCAAGGGCAAGGACTACCTGCTGAAAATACAGGCGCGTGAGATTGAAGCCACCGGAATTTCAAGCCTTAAGATAGGATATAACAACGTGTTCGGTTACTATATCGAAGTGACCAATACGCACAAGTCGAAAGTACCCACTGACTGGATACGCAAGCAGACCCTCGTAAACGCCGAGCGTTATATAACGCAGGAACTGAAGGACTATGAGGAGAAGATACTCGGAGCGCAGGAGAAGATTGCGATAATCGAAACGCGGCTCTACAACGACCTCGTGGCGCGTCTTGCCGAATACATTCCGGCCATACAGCTTGACTCGGCGCTCGTGGCGCGTCTTGATGTGCTGGCCGCATTTACGCGTGTGGCAAAGGAGAATCACTACAATCGTCCGGTGGTCGACGACTCGCTGTGCATCGACATTGTGGAGGGGCGTCACCCTGTCATCGAGCGTCAGCTGCCTCCCGGCGAGCCATATATCACCAACAGCGTGCATCTCGACAACGCGTCGACCCAGGTGATGATGATAACGGGCCCCAACATGTCGGGTAAGTCGGCGCTGCTGCGTCAAACCGCCCTCAATGTCATCATGGCGCAGATAGGCTGTTTCGTTGCCGCCGACAGCGCTCGTGTGGGCATCGTCGACAAGGTGTTTACGCGTGTAGGCGCAAGCGACAACATTTCGCTCGGCGAGTCAACCTTCATGGTCGAGATGAACGAGGCGGCTTCGATTCTCAACAACATGAGCGAGCGCAGCCTCATCCTGTTTGACGAGTTGGGCCGAGGCACATCGACCTACGACGGCATCTCAATAGCATGGGCCATCGTGGAGCATATACATGAGTATGGCAACATGCACCCCAAGACTCTCTTTGCCACCCATTACCATGAATTGAATGAGATGGAGGCGAGCTTCAAGCGTGTGGCCAATTACAATGTGTCGGTGAAGGAGATCAACGGTAAGGTGGTGTTTCTGCGCAAGCTTGCACGCGGAGGCAGCGAACACAGTTTCGGTATCCATGTGGCCAAGCTGGCCGGTATGCCGCAGTCGATAGTGAAGCGTGCCGATGAGGTGCTGCATCATCTTGAAACCAATAACCGCCAGGAGGCCATAGGCAAGGACTTGAGCAGCGTCGCCGATAATCGAAGCGGCGTGCAGCTGTCGTTTTTCCAGCTCGACGATCCCGTGCTGACTCAGATAAGGGACGAGATACTCAACATCGACATAAACAATCTCACGCCTATGGCGGCGTTGAACAAGCTGAATGACATACGCTCGATAATCACCGGCAAGGCATGATGCCGGCGACGAGATGTCACGTACTGAAATTTATATTGATAATTAATTGAGCGACGATTCATCGATTACGCGGCGTGCGCCTATGTAACGGCGCGAGTAGTAGGGCTCCGATGAGTCGCTTATCGTTATGCCCGAACTGATGGCCGAATGGATGAACTTGAATGTTCCGGCCTCGGCGTCGACATCGACCACCATTCCCACATGGCCTACTCTTGAAGTGCCTGCACGGCGTCCGTTGAAAAACACCAGGTCGCCGGGACGCAGGTCGTCGGTCACTACGGGTGTTCCCTGGGTGTACTGTGAGCTTGACGATGCCTTCAGCGATATTCCGAATTGCTTGAAGATGTAGCCGGTGAATCCCGAGCAGTCAAATCCTTTGGGTGTCTTGCCGCCCCGGCGGTAGCGCAGACCCATGAATTCCTTGGCGTGGCTTATCATGTCGAGCACCATCTGGGGTGTCTTGTACTCCTCGATGGCTTCAACGGGAGTAAGCACGGGCAACTCGGGCTTCCATGAGTTTATGTAAGCCAGATATTTTGGAGTTTCGGGAGCGGTCATCAGCTTTAGAGGCTCGGCTGCCGACATAGGCACGGCCATTGCCGTAAGCATGAAAATCCCAAGCAGGAAACGCATTATATAGGTCATCGCGTGATGTGAAACAGTAATTGAATGAAGGTTAAGAAAAAAATCGTCATTACAAATTTATTAAAAAAATCGCTAATCACCACAAGTCCTGCCCGGAATTTAGAGTTTATTAGGATTGCGGGCCTGTTGACGACCGTGTTTTTGGTTAAATTCACATTTTGCGCGCCTTGAGGTCGGCGGTCTTTTCCCATTTGAACATCTTGTCGCTCGGGCGTATCTTCGTGTCGGTCTTTATTGAGAATCGGTCGCCTTTCACAGCTTTATCAACCGGCTTCAGGTCGACACGTATTTCATCGACCGTCATTATCACGGCTCCCGTTGTGGGGCCGGTTATCACGACTTCGTCGCCGGTGTGCAGCTCTCCGTTTTCCATCAGGAACTCGGCCACGCCTATGTTGGAGAAGTAACGCACACCCTTGGCCGCATACACTTTGGTGCGTGTGGCCGATGAGCCGTACTTCGATGTCCACTCTCCGAGCCGTTGTCCCAGGTAATATCCGTTCCAGAATCCGCGGTTGAATATGCGGTTGAGGCTGTCGTCCCACCGGGCAATGCGCTCTTCGGTGAATGTGCCGTCGCACACCGCCTTTATCGCCTCGTCGTAGCACTGCACGGCTATCTTCACATATTCGGCACCGCGTGCGCGGCCCTCGATTTTGAACACTCTCACTCCCGCATCGATCATCTTGTTGAGGAAGTGGATTGTCTTGAGGTCTTTGGGCGACATGATGTACTGGTTTTCGATGTCGAGCGAGTCGCCTGTTTCGCGGTCGGTTACGGTGTAGCCTCGGCGGCATATCTGGGTGCAGGCGCCACGGTTGGCGCTTGAGTTCATCTCGTGCAGGCTCAGATAGCATTTGCCCGAAACGGCCATGCACAACGCTCCGTGGCAGAACATCTCTATTCTCACCGGTTTCCCGTGGGGGCCGCAGATGTTTTCGGCGATAATCGCCTGATGTATTGCACTCACCTGGTCGAGATTGAGCTCGCGGGCGAGTACCACGACATCGGCCCACTGCGAGTAGAATCGCACCGCCTCGATGTTGGTTATGTTGACCTGTGTCGAAATGTGCACCTCGACCCCTATCGAGCGTGCATAGAGTATAGCGGCTATGTCGCTTGCTATTATGGCGGTGATCGATGCCTCCTTTGCCGCATCGATTATGGCATGACACTTCTCGATGTCGGTGTCAAATATTATGGTGTTGACAGTGAGATATGTCTTTACCCCATGTGACGCACAGGTGTGCGCTATGTTGTGGAGGTCGTCGATGGTGAAGTTGTTGGATGAACGGGCGCGCATGTTGAGCCCCTCGATGCCGAAGTACACGGCGTCGGCTCCTGCGTCAATGGCCGCATATAGCGACTCATAGCTCCCTACGGGAGCCATTATCTCGAAATCGTTGCGTTTCATAATTCTGCAAAGTTACTAATTATTTTCCTTTTATGTCGGCGCATTAGAGCAGGTTCGACAATAAATATTAACGGCAGGGTCGCTCCGCAATATGCGAGGCGATGGTAATTTCGGTTCAACCAAAAGGGAAAAAGGTTTGATTTGTGTTATATCTCAGTAACATAAATCATTGACTCCATGAAAATAAAGTTTAAGCATTGCCGGCGGAAGCGCATCCGTAAGTTTTTGTCAGGCTTCCATGGAAAGGAACGGACAGACCTCTATAAGATATTCACAGCTATTGCATATCTGGTTTACACCGGATGTCAGTGGAAGATACTGCCCCGATATTATCCGCCGCCCGGGACGGTATATTACCATTTCCGCAAGTGGAGCGAATCGTTCCTCCGTGTCGCTGGTCAAGGCTGATAAAGTATACCTTCGCCTCGGCCACTCGTTGGCGCTTTTCTTAATCTCTTTCGGTCACGATGGAGCCCCATCGCTCCCTTAAGAGCTAAAGAAAATCACTCAACAATTGACCGTCCTGCCGTTAACTTTTATTGTCGAACCGGCTCTAAATTGGCCTGCGGGATATGAAATAGTGAAAAAAGGGTGAATTTTCTATAAATATATGCTTTGAAACGGCTATGAGCCACACTAAGAAATGAATTAGTTTTGTTAATATTATAAATTAATATAACTTTGTAGAACTAAAATTGACCCTAAAGCGGAAAAATGAGAGTAAAAATACATCGTGAAGGCCTGAATATATTGGTCGTATTGCTGTTCATCCTGCTGGTGATAAATATCCCGGCATGGCTGTTCATGCGGCCTGTGGCTATTCCCGTTACATTTACCGTTATTTCGGCTGTCGTTTATCTGCTTGTACTGAACTTCTTCCGTTCGCCCCGCCGCTCGTTCAAGGGCAACCGCGACAATGTGGTGGTTGCTTCGGCCGATGGCAAGGTTGTGGCGCTCGAGGAAACCTACGAGGATGAGTTCCTGCACTGCAGGTGCATCCAGCTGTCGGTGTTCATGAGCGTTCTCAACGTTCACGCCAACTGGTTTCCGGTCGATGGCAAGGTGCTCTACGTGAAGCACCATTCCGGACGATTCATGTCGGCCTATCTGCCCAAGTCGAGCACCGAGAATGAGCGTTCGACCGTAGCGATTGAGGCACGTAACGGACAGACGATAGTTATGCGTCAGGTGGCCGGTGCTCTTGCACGCCGCATTGTCACTTATGCCGCTCCTGGCGAGCCGGCATCGATTGAGGATCACATGGGTTTCATAAAGTTTGGCTCGCGAGTCGACCTTTATCTCCCTCTCGGCACTGAAATCTATGTAAAGCTCGGCGACAAGACAATAGGCGGAGTGACCACGGTGGGACGCCTTGCCGATAATCCGCAGTCTGAGTCAATGAAAAAATCCTGAATTGAAAAATGCTTAAGATAATAAAGTCCAACATCCCCAACACAATTACGTGCATGAGCCTTGTGTGCGGTTGTGTGGCATGTATCATGTCGTTCAACTACAACGTGATGTCGGGAGGTCTTTACGGTTACCAATGGGCGTTCATATTCATCGGTATCGCCGCTCTGTTTGATTTTTGTGACGGAGCCGCCGCGCGATTGCTCCATGCCTACTCCAATCTCGGAAAGGAGCTTGACTCGCTGAGCGATCTCGTGAGCTTCGGTGTGGCACCTGGTATGCTGATCTACAACACAATCTCGGCCTTTTCCGACTGTCACTGGGTAGCATATATTGCAATACTTATTCCGGTGATGGGCGAACTGAGGCTCGCACGATTCAATATCGACGACCGTCAGACCACTTCTTTTCTCGGAATGCCTATTCCGGCCAATGCTATTTTCTGGATAGGATTTACAGCGTGGATTCATCGTTACGGTTATCCCGGCGACATTGTTATGGCTGTTCTGATAATGGTAATGTCGCTTCTGATGGTGATGACACGCATGAAGATGTTCTCATTGAAATTCAAGAATTTCGATATCCGTGAGAATCTGCGCAGGTATATAATAATCATTGCGGCGATATTCTTTGTTGTTATGTACGGAATCGCCGGACTTGCCTACGCGATACTTTTCTATGTGGTTTTGTCGTTTGTAAGAACCAAGTACAGCGCATAACCGGCACCGTCGGCAAAGCCCAACAAATATCCTTATTATTTCGTTAATATATAGTTATGTCAATATTTGGATTCATAATATTTTTACTGTTCATCTTTATTATATGGCCCATAGTGCGTGTAGCCGGAGCCATATCAAAGGCGCGCCGTCAGTTTTACGACAGGCAGGAGGCTTTTCGACAGGCTTATGGCGCTAACAATCAGAACAATAACTCCCGACAGAATCAGCCTCACAAAGGCAAGCGCAAGATATTCAGCCGCAATGACGGTGAGTATGTTGAGTTTGAGGAGGTCACCACAGCTTCATCCTATACCGAAACCAAGAAAAACGGCTATGGGGAGGAGCGATATACCGTAGAGCAACAGGTGACCGATGCCGAGTGGGAGGATATAAAATAGTGACGCTATGAGTTATTACATTTCCCGACTGTATGATTTTCTGAGGGAGCTGCAGGCCAACAACAATAGAGAGTGGTTTGCGGCCCACAAGGAGGAGTATGACAGTTTGCGGAGCCTGTGGCTTGACGATGTTGACCGCCTCATTGGTCTGATGAGCCAATGGGAGCCGCAGCTCAGGGCGCTGAAAGCCAAGGATTGCGTGTATCGCATATATCGCGACACGCGCTTTTCGACCGACAAGACACCTTATAAGGTATATTTCTCGGCCGCGTTCAGCCCCTGGGGAAGGAAGACTCATCGTGCGGCATATTATATGCAGATGGATGTGCGTGACGCCGAGAGCGGATTGTATGGAGGCGTGTGGTGCCCCGATGCCCCCCTTCTGCGCAAGTTGCGTAACGCCATCGTTGACAATATCGAAGAATTCAGAGAGATAATCGATGCTCCCGACATGAAGCGTTACTATCCGGGATGGATAAGCGAGTCGCTTAAAAGCGCTCCCAAGGGGTGGCCTAAGGATCATCCCGACATAGATTTGCTCAGGCTGAAGGATTACGGGAAGTTCTGCCGTTGCGACGAGAAGTTCTTCGATACTCCCGATTGGCCTGCGAAAGTTGCCGAGAGGTTCAGGATTCTCAAGCCGATGGTCGATTTCCTGAACTACTCAATCGATGAAGAGATTTAGATGAGAATACATCAATATTTCCTATTTATTTAACTAAAACAACATTTAACATGAAGAAGTATTTAGCAGAGGGTATCGGAACAATGTTTCTCGTTCTTCTCGCCTGTGGTAGCGCAGTTCTTGCCGGTCCGTCGATAGGCGGTTACGGTATAGGCGTATGTTTTGGACTCGTCCTCATTTGTCTTTGCTATTGCATAGGCAACATTTCGGGATGTCATGTCAATCCCGCAGTGTCGTTTGCTATGTGGATCAGCGGAAAGCTTAACAGCAAGGATTTCGCAGGCTATGTAGTGTCGCAGCTTATCGGTGCCGTGATTGGTGCAGGTTTCCTCTATTGGTTTGTCGACATGTCGCCCGAGTTTAACTTCGGAGGCGTGACAGGTGCCAATAATCTTGCCACCAATGTGCTTCAGCCCGGTGCTACTTCCGGTATGGCTCTTCTTACCGAGATTTTGCTGACATTCTTTTTTGTATTCATCATTCTCGGTGCTACTGATGAGAACCACGGATTCGGTAAGTTTGCAGGTCTTGCAATCGGTATCGCTCTCGGACTCGTAAATATCGTGGGTATTCCTGTCGACAACTGCTCGGTTAATCCCGCCCGCAGCTTCGGTCCCGCAGTATTCTCGCCCGATGCATTCGGCGACTTCTGGATTATGGTCGTAGGTCCCCTTGTAGGTGCCGCTATCGCCGTTGTAGCATGGCGTGCCGTTGTTCCTTACCTGACAAAGAAGGCATAATACGCATTTAAACGAAAAAAGCAGGGTGTACCGAAATCGATCGGCACGCCCTGTAATTTTTAGGATAGATACTGATTTTTGTGAGAACGAGAATCAATAAGTGATTGTGGGAGGCAGGGTAGCGGCCTCTTCAATCATTTTCTGAAGTTCGGTAACGCTGGGCACGCGACGAGTCAGGTGCTTTTCGTTGTTGACCTCTTCCATCTTTGCTGCGAGGTTCTCGGCATTGCGATGGCGGAGTTCCTTTACGGTGTCGACACCGGCTGCCTCAAGAAGTTCGGCAAATTGCGGACCGATGCCGTTGATGCGGAACAGGTCGGCGTGGTTGGCCCATTTCAGGATAAGTTTGGGAGAGATGCCTGTGGTTTCGGCAAGTTCCTTGCGGCCTTTGGGTGTAACGCAACGTTCGAGAAGTTGGTCGACGGTGTTAACGCCGGCTTCGGTAAGCTTCTGTGCGTAGGATTCACCAACACCTTCGATGTCAATAACTTTGTAGGTCATAATGGTAAATTTAAGTTAAGTTGTAAAGTAATAACGTTTAAACGCTACCAAATATAGAATTTTTTATTAGTAAAAAATGTTAAATAGGATTTATTTTGCGTATTGCCCTGATTATCTCACGTTTTCCTCCCGGTGGGCCTGGGAGTCGCTCTACTGAAAAGCCGATGGCTGAGAGCATTCGCCGTATGCTGCCCTTTGCGCAGTAGGTGGTTAGTACTCCGCCGGGATTCATGGCATGGAAAATGCGCCTGAACAGCTCGGGCGACCACATTTCGGGTTGCTTTTCGGGTGCGAATGCGTCGAAGTAGACAACATCGATTCCCGAGGGAAGGTCACACTGCGTGAAGTCGCAACGGCGTTTTTCGAGTGTGAAAGCGGGCGTCAGCTGCCGGGGTTCGTCCCATGGACATTGATGTAGGTCACGCAGCAGTCGGGGGTCGACGAATCGGTCGAGTTGCATGCTGTCGACCTCTTCAAGCGACAGTGGATAGAGCTCCAGGGCTATGTAACGCACCGGCGACGGGTCGTTTGCGGCCATTGCGGTGACGGCGGCGTTCATTCCGGTACCGAGCCCGATTTCGAGGATGGTGACAGGGCCCGGCGATTGTGACGCACGGAACAGGTAGCCGCAGTCGCGGTAGATGTGACGGCTTTCGGTAATCGCCCCCTTGACCGAGTGGTAGTGTTCGTCGAGTTGCGGCAGGTAGAGTGTCGCGCTGCCGTCGTCGGTTATCTGTATCTCACGCTGCGGAGCGGGCTTATCAGTGCACATTGAACGATAGATTAACCTTGTCGGGCGTTATGTCGAGCATAACGGGTGCGCTCTCTATCACGGGGAGATTGTGGTCGATGTGTCCTATGGGGAAGTTGTAGGCCACGGGGATGTTCAGGTCGGCGGTCATGTCACGCACCATGTCGAGCATGTCGGAATAGTTGCGGTCGGGGCGGTATTCGGTAAATTGTCCCACGATTAATCCTTTTATGCGGTCGAGCACTCCCGAGAGCCGGAGTCGGTAGAGCTGTCGCTCCACCTTGTAGATGGGTTCGGCTATATCTTCGAGAAAGAGTATCGCGTCATCGTGAGCGAACATGTCGTAGGGAGTTCCTATGAGTGCGCCTAAAACGGCGAGGTTGCCGCCGAATAGCTGCCCGGTGGCAGTGCCGGGTTTGTTGCCGTCATGTCGCGCCTCTATTGAGTAGGTGGGGAGTGAGCCGCGCAGGATGTTGAAGAGCGTTATGTTGTCGGGGTCGTCAGCTCCGAACTCGGCCAGATGCTTGCACATCGAGGCGTGCAGGCTTGCGATGCCGAGCGATGACATGAATGAGTGCAAAGCCGAGATGTCGCTGAAGCCTATGAGCCATTTGGGATCGGCCTTTACGGCATCGGCAGGGAGGCTGTCGATCAGGTGCACCGCGCCGTAACCTCCGCGGCTGCACATGACGGCGCGTATCGTGGGGTCGCACAACGCTTCGGTCAGGTCGTTGAGTCGCTCCCGGCGTGTGGCGCTATAGCTGCCGTGACTTCCGAGAGCCGAGGGCATCACTACGGGAGTCCATCCTTGCGACATGATTACGGGTATTGCGTCATCGACGAGGCGGTTGTCGATGCTGCTTGCCGGCGACACGATTGCTATGCGGTCGCCTTCGCGCAGGGGTGCGGGAAATGTGACTCTCTTCATGTCAGCTGACCTGTACTTTTATTCCTTCGCCGCGCATGCGGTCGGCAATTTTTTCAAGTTCGTCCTTCTCCACCTTTTGCAGGTCGCTTTCGGGTGTTGCGCGGTCGATGGAGTAGAGCATCACCTCGGCGGGGCGTATTGTCTTGTAGGCCTCGATAAGCGCGTCGATCTCTTCGGGAGTAGTGTTGTCGATGTGCTTTCCGTTGTGGTTGCCGCGCAGCATCATGGTCTGTATTATGCATTGGTCGCCGAATTGGGCAAGCTGGGGTATGAGGCGTTCGCAGGTGAACTGCGGCGAGCCGGGCTGGTCGATGAGCCTCATTGTGGGAGTAAGCGCCGAGTCGAGCTTGAGGATGCAGTTGTCGACACGCCTCAGGGCGCGGTTTACATCGGGACGGTCGAGGCGGGTTGAGTTGCACAGCACACTCACCTTGGCCGATGGGTAGTAACGGTCGCGCACCGCGATGGTGTCGTTTATTATATCCTCGAAGCAGGGGTGCAGGGTGGGTTCGCCGTTTCCCGAGAATGTTATCACATCAAGTCGGTCGCCGGCCTGTGACATGGATTTCAGCTTCTCTTCAAGCTGCTTCTTTACATCGTCACGTGCCGGGAATCCCGTTGTGCCGGGGCCTTGTGAGTTATAGCCGGCTTCGCAGTAAACGCAGTCAAATGAACATATCTTGCCGTCGTTGGGCGACAGGTTCACTCCAAGCGAAGAGCCGAGGCGACGACTGTGTATGGGGCCGAATATGGTTGAGTGAAAAAGTATGGTTACCATGATGTATTGAATATCTTATTGTTGTATAACAATCGGGGAGCCTATTAGTGCTGAAGTATTCGGTTAAAAAGAGCGATGTAGCGTCGGGCGACAGCCTCGGCCGAGAAGCGCGTCACCACCTCGTCATGTAGGCGGTTGCGCGTTATGTCGTGCTTCAATGCCCACAGGATGCCCTCGGCCACGCTTTGCGGCGACTTGTACTGCGCCATGTAGCCGGTGTCGAGGTGGGTGAATATGTCGGCTTGTCCTCCTTGCGCGAATGACACGGGAATGCATCCTCCGGCCATGCCCTCAATGAGGGTTCCGGGCAATGTTTCGTAGAGCGATGTCGACAGGATGATGCGTGACGCTGCATAGAGGTCGCTGACAAGCCTGCTGTCGGTTATCATGCCAAGGTGGCGATAGGGGAATTCCAGGCGTTCGAGCAGTTGCGGGTTGCGTATCGCCCCGAAGAACACGGCTTCGCACTCGGCTGCAACCTCGGGATGGGCGCGGGCTATGATGTTGAGCGCGTCGATAGCGTAGTCAAGCCCCTTTATGGGATCGTCGAGGCGTGCGGCACCCATCAGTATGATATTCCGGCCGGGGGTGACGGGCAGTTTGTCGCCCGGGCGTGACGGCGTGACATTGAAGTCGGCTGTGGGGAAAGCGTTGGGAATTACCGTCACATCGGCCGATTGCAGCAGTGAGCTTTCGCGGCACTTTCCTGCGAGCCAGTTGCTCACCGGCACAAAGTGAATGGGGACCGACGCATAGAGGCGTGACTTGCGCTTCCACACCGTGCGCGACAGGTCGCGGTCGCGGCGTCCGTCATGCAGGTAGGGGCAATGTCCGCAGCGATCGGTGTAGCGGGTGCACCGGTGGGCGTGATGACACACTCCGGTGAGGCACCACATGTCGTGCATGGTCCACACAATCTTTTTTCCGGCGCGGTGCAGCCGCTTGATGTCGGCGAGCGAGAGCATGCCCTGGTTTATCCAGTTGAGTGCGACGATGTCGGCTTCGCGTATCCAGGGATGTCGGGAGATGTCACATCCCGTGTCGGCCAGCGACACCTTGAAAAGGTCACGGCGATTGAAACCGTTACCTGCCATTATGCGCAGTCGCTCAAGGACGAAGTCGATAAATCGTCGAGTCTTTCCGCAGCATTGTGCCACGGCGGGGTCGTCGGTGCTCTTGTTCAACACGAGCATGCGAGTGTCGACTCCTGCGTCACGCAGGGCATGCATGAGCCGTCGCGACACTATCGCGGCACCTCCGAGCGAGTCGCTGTTGTTGACGATTACGACCTTCATTGCGCGTTATCTTTTCTTCGACGGGAGCGAGGTGTTCAACACGATGTTGATGTCCTTTATCTGCAGTCGGGCTTCGAGATACTCCTTGAATTTCTTGGCCTGAGCCGACGACATTGCGGCGTTGTACTGGACGAGGGCGAGGTTTACGGTGTCGAGTTTTCCGTCGTAAACGTTGCTGACGATGCCTCGCGTCACGGCAATGTCACGCACTTGCGGGAATAGCACTTTCAGTTCGGGCGCTATTACGGCACCCATGGAGTCGTTACGTGCTATTTGCGCGTTGATGTTACGCAGAGAGTCGATTGTCGTCTGCTGTCGTGTTATGGTGGCCTGCGTCACCTGATACATGTCACGCAGCATTGTTGATGTGGCCTGGGCGGCGTCAAATTCAGTGTTGCTGTTGTAGCCCTGGCTTATTTTTAGCTTTGTCCCGGCAAGATGATACTGAGGCAGCTTGTCGGTCATGGCGAGCATGAGCGAGTCGTGGGGAATGGTGCGTCCGATGAGGTTGACGGTGAGCGTGCCGTTGCCGTTGTGGTAGGATGGCTTGAAGCTGAGTACCTGAGTGTCGGGGAAGGTGAACTCGTTGTCGACAAACTTATTGCAGTTGGACATGAAGTTGTTCTCCTTAAACATGTTGTAGGTTAGGTAGGCGGCCGGAATTATCGTCAGGAACGCTATTGTGTAGATTGTAGTGCGCACTTTGCGGGCGCGCTCGGAATTGGCGAAGTCCTTTACCTTGTATTTCATGAGCCTTACGCCGAGTGTCGTAGCACAGGCGATGAACACTGAGTTGATGAAGAAGAGGTAGAATGCTCCGATGAAGTAGGTCCACTGCATTGTGGCGAGTCCGTAGCCCACGGTACACAACGGCGGCATAAGAGCGGTGGCTATGGCTACACCGGGAATCACATTGCCCTTGACGCGGCTGCCTATGGCGAGGATGCCAGCCGTTCCGCCGAAGAAGCCTATGAATACATCGTAGATTGTCGGGGATGTGCGCGCAAGCAGCTCGCTGTGACCTTCGTTTACCGGCGAAATGAGGAAATAGATGCATGATGCGGCGATACTGAACATCGTAGCCATGAACAGGTTGCGGAATGAACGCTTCATCAGCTCGAAATCCTGAATGCCGACGGCAAGTCCCATGCCGATAATAGGCCCCATGAGCGGCGAGATGAGCATCGCGCCTATTATGACAGCGGTAGAGTTGACATTCAATCCAAGTGACGCTATGAATATGGCCACAATCAGGATTATGATGTTGATGCCGCGAAATGACACGCCTTCGCGTATTTCGGTTTCAGCCTCCTCCTGCGGAATGAGGAATCCCGTCAGGTCGAAGTAGCCGAAAAGGCTTGTCTTTAGTTTTTGGAGATTGAAGTTTGTCATATTACATCATTTATTTGTCGGAGTTTTTACGGGCCGGTTGCGGCGCAGGATTGCAAGCGGATTGATTGACTCGCGTCGGCACACGATGTAGACATAGCCGGCGAGCAGCACAGTGCGGAACAGCAGCCGGGCCCATTCGGGTTCGATGTTAACAAGCGAGGCCGTGACATAGAGCACGATTGCGATGACGAAGTAGCTGAAGATGCCTTTTATGTCGTAGCCTATGGGGTATTTCGACCGTCCGATGAAGTAGCTTGTGAGCATCATTGTGCCGTAGCTTGCAAATGCGGCCCAGGCGCAAGCCATATAACCGAACCTCGGCACAAACAGCACGTTGAGTACCACCGTCACAAGCAATCCGAGCAGCGAGAACCACATGCCCCACACGGTCTTGTCGGTGAGCTTGTACCACAGCGAGAGGTTGAAGAATATGCCGAAGAAGAGCTCGGCCATCATGAGCACCGGCACAACTTTAAGTCCCGAGAAGTAGTTCTTGTCGATGAAGTACTTTATTATGTCGAGATAGAACATGACGCCAAGGAAGATGAAGAGCGCGAATATGATGAAATACTTCATGGCATCGCGGTAGGCCTGCAGCTTGCTGTCGCCGCTCTCGCGGTTCTGTGCGAATATGAAGGGCTCGTAGGCGAAGCGGAAAGCCTGGATGAACATCACCATCACTATCGCTATCTTGTAGTTGGCGCTGTAGATGCCGACCTGCCTCATAGCCTCGGCCTTGTCGTCAAACAGATCGGGGAACAGCAGCGTGGAGATGGTCTGATTCATTATTCCGGCCACACCCAGCACGAGCAGCGGCCACGAGTAGCGGAGCATCTCACGCAGCAGGCGGCCATTGAAGAGCAGCGGCACATTTACCGTGTCGGGCAGCAGGAGCAGTAGTGTCGCAATCGATGCGATGAGGTTGGCGGTGAAGATGTAGCCTATGCCGTAGTCGGGCGCATAGAACCAGTCGATGAGCCACGGCGCAACGTTCATGATCTTGGGGCACAGGAGCAGGAAGAATAGGTTAAGCCCTATGTTAAGCCCTATGTTGATGAGCTTTATAGTGGCGAAGCGGAGGGGGCGTTTCTTGTAACGCAAGTAGGCGAAGGGGAGCGATGTGTAGGCATCGATGGCCACCGCGAGGGCAAGCGTCCACACGTAGGACTTGTGGCCGGCACACATCAGCAGTTCGGAGATGGGCGAGAGGAAAATCATCACGGCGGCGAAGAACATCGTCGAGGTGAATCCGAGCGACACAAGCGATGTGGAGTAGACCTCGTCGGGATTGGAGTAACGCTCGTGATTGGCAAACCGGAAGAATCCCGTTTCCATGCCGTAGGTGATTATTATCAGCACCACCGCCACAGCGTTGTAGAGGTAGCTGACTATTCCATATTCGGCCGGTACAAACATGTAGGTGTACAGCGGCACAAGGCACCAGTTGAGAAAGCGTCCGATTATGCTGCTCAATCCATAGATTGCCGTATCCTTTACCAAACTTTTAATTCCTGCCATTGCTTACTATATACGTTGGTGAATCGTGTAGGGGAGAGAGGGTTTCAGGGCCTTGCCCGGGTGACGCGGATCAGAAGAGCGAACCCATGCCCCGTCCCTCGGGCGAGTGTCCGAGATGTATCCATGCAAGTTCGGTTACCTCGCGTCCGCGCGGAGTGCGCTTGATGAATCCCTCCTTGATAAGGAACGGCTCATAGACCTCCTCGATGGTTCCGGGATCCTCGCCCAGTGCGGTGGCTATTGTGGTGAGTCCCACGGGGCCGCCTTTGAACTTGGTTATTATAGTTGTGAGAATCTTGTTGTCGATTTCATCGAGGCCATAGCGGTCGATGTTCAGCGCCTCAAGCGCGTAACGTGCTATATCGGGTTCCACCACTCCGCTGCCCTTGACCTGCGCGAAGTCACGCACACGGCGCAGCAGCGCGTTGGCAATACGAGGTGTGCCGCGGCTGCGTAACGCAATCTCGTGGGCCGCCTCGGCCGTACACTTCACCCCGAGCAGACGCGCCGAACGCAACACGATGCGCTCGAGCACTTCGTGGTCGTAGTACTCAAGGTGACAGTTTATGCCGAATCGGGCACGCAGGGGCGATGTGAGCAGTCCGCTTCGCGTGGTGGCTCCGATGAGCGTAAAGGGCGACAGGCTCAGCTGCACCGAGCGCGCACCCGGCCCCTTGTCGATCATGATGTCGATGCGGAAATCCTCCATGGCCGAGTAGAGATACTCCTCGACTATGGGGCTGAGGCGGTGAATCTCGTCGATGAAGAGCACATCGTTCTCTTCGAGCGAGGTGAGTATGCCGGCAAGGTCGCCGGGCTTGTCGAGCACGGGGCCCGATGTGATTTTTATGCCCACGCCGAGCTCGTTGGCCACAATCTGCGACAAGGTAGTCTTGCCGAGGCCGGGAGGGCCGTGCAGCAGCACGTGGTCGAGCGACTCGCCTCGCATGCGGGCGGCCGCCACAAACACCCTCAGGTTCTCGATTATCTTGTCCTGACCGCTGAACGAGTCAAACTCCGACGGACGCAACGCCTTTTCAAAGTCGGAGTCGCGGTCCTTGCCGCTCTGCGAGGCGCGTATGTCAAAGTCTTCACTCATTTGGGGTCGACGGGGGAATTATTGATTTTACTTTGTTTACTATCATTTGCGGGGGTATGCCGGCAAGGCAGTGGTAGTCACCGCGTGAGCATGGCTTGTTGCCAAACACCGAGCAGGGGCGGCAGGTCATGGGCAGTTGCACGATGTCGGCCTCTTTCTGCCTGAAGCCCTTGAATCCGCAGTAGGGATGGGTTGCGCCCCACACGCTCACCACTCTCACCCCGACGAGCGAGGCGAGGTGCATGTTGGCCGAGTCCATCGACACCATCGTGTCGAGATGGCTCAGCAGGGCGAGCTCGACGGCAAATCCGTGACGGGACTCGGCGAGCGATGTCACTCCGTTGTAGCGCGACGCCCATTCGCCGAGAATCTTGCGCTCATAGTCGCCTCCGCCGAAGAGGAATATCTTGGTCGAAGGCATGGCAGCCAGTTCGGCCACCACTTTCTCCATAAGTTCGGGAGGATATATCTTGCCCTTGTGCTTGGCAAACGGGGCGATGCCTATCCAGCGTTCACCCTCGGCCTTAGGCGGCGTTATGTCGGCAAACATAGCGGGGTCGCCCTTGCCCGAGCCGTAGAGGCTGGTGAATTTATCCTCAAGGGCAAATCCGAACCGATAGAATACTTCGCGGTAGCGTGCGCGTGACGAGATGAGCGGCAGCATCACCTTGTTGCGCGAGCGGGTGAGTGCGCGCTTGTGCATGCGTCCCTTGTGTATCGAGTGGCACTTCATGCCGTGCAGCGTACACACTGCGCGCAGGAAAAATGAGCGCAGTACGCCGTGAAGGTCGGCAAAGGCGTCGATCGAGTATTGTGCGCGAAGCTCCTTGAAGAGTCGCCACAGGTCACGCGGTGTCTTGTACTCGTTTTTCACATCGACCCCTATCACCACGAGGTTTTCGGGGGGATTGATGAAGAGCGACTCCTGCACCGGCTTGGTTATGAAGATGAAGCGCGTGTCGGGGTTGCAGCGACATGCCGAGTAGACCACCGGAATGGTCATGGCCACATCGCCGAGCGCCGAGAAACGCGCCACGAGCAGATTCCTGGGCAGCCCGTTACTTGCTGGCATAGAGTACCGGGTTGGTGTCGGGGTCGTTGTACATCTTCATCTGTCGGTAGACCTTCATGTACTTGCGTCCGGCGGCAATGTCGTCGAGGAGCTGATTGATGGCCGTGATGAGGTCGCTGCGCTGTTCAAGCAGCACATTGAGCTTGGCTTGGCACTTGGCTATGTGTTCGGGCGATGCGTCGGTGCGGGCCACTTCCACCTCCATGTGATAAATCTTCAGGGCGAGAATCGACAGGCGGTCGAGAGCCCACGCGGGGCTTTCGGTGTTGATTGTCGCGCCGTCGAGGGGCTTTACATCCTTGTAGGTTTCGCGGAAGTAGGTGTCGAGCTCCTCAACCATGTCGGTGCGGTTCTGATTGGAACGGTCGATGCGACGCTTCAGGGCCAGGGCGGCCACAGGGTCGATTTCGGGGTCGCGTATGATATCCTCAAGATGCCATTGCACGGCATCGATCCAGTTCTTGGCGAAGAGTGTGTGCTCGATAGAGCCGTTCTCGTAGGGGTTGTCTACCTTGGCGTCAACATTGTCATGCTCGTGATAGAGTCGTGTAGTGTCGTCGAATACGCGGTAGCACTTGTCAGCAAAATCCATAATCATTGGGGTTATTGTTGTTACTAAGACACAAAGATAGCGTTTGCCCTCCTAATTTGCAATTCATGAAATGTGTTTTAGCCGTTTTTGTGCCGTTTTTTGGTTTGTAACGGGCTGAAAAAGTCAGGGGCGCGGACCTAAGTTCGCGCCCCTGCCGGGAATACCTGTTATAAACTAATCTTAATTACCTGTTTTCTGATATTTGGAATTGCCTGAGGATTACTTTTCAGCCGGCTTTCCTGCAACGAGGGGCCAGTAAGGATTCTGGTAGAGTACCGATTCCGAGGGGCTTGCTCCGTCGGGTGAGGTGAGCATAAGCTCGTTGATGGGCAGCGGGTTCAGGTAGTGAGCCATGCGCCATGTGCAGCCGTTGTAGGCAGCCTGACCTTCGGTGCGTTCAAACGGACGGAGGTATTCGCTCTTTTCAGGTGCCGAAACGTTGGCATTGGCTTTGTTCCAAACCAAATCGGTGTACCAATCCTGCATCGGAGTGTTCCAGAGGTGCATACCTTCAAGGTGAGCGGGTGAGGTGATGAGCTGATCGTAAGAACGCCAGCGCTTGAGGTCGGCATCGCGGAAACCTTCAGAGAGGAGCTCGCAACGACGCTCGCGACGGATGTTGTAGAGCGTACGGTCGGTCAACAGTGCGCCTGCGCTGTAGGCACCCCAGTCGTTCTCGGCCTCCTTGTTCATGTCGGTGAGCGAGATGGTCTTGTTGTAATTGGGGTCTACATTGGCACGTGTGCGTATTGCGCGCCAGTAAGAGTCGGCTGTGCCGTCGATTGTGTGGTTGAGCTCGTAGGAAGCCTCCATGTAGTTGAGGAGAGCCTCAACGGCACGGAAACAGGGAGCTGCGGTGTAGCCGCCACCGTTGGCATAGTACTTGCGGTTGAAGTTGCCGCCCTTGCGGAGTGCATAGCCTGTAGAGTAGCCGCGCTCGTCATCACCGAGGGTGATAAGGGGATAGGGCTCAACGGGAACCACTTCGGTACCCTGTCCGTTGTCGGGCTCAAAGAGGATGTTCTTCTGTCCGGGCTCCTTGAGGAATACGCTAAGACGAGAGTCGCGGTTGGTGCGTACATCGGCAATTGTCTTGTCGCCCATGTAGTATCCGTCGCCGTCGGCATAGGTTCCGTGGGTGTAGACGGGAGTACCGTCGGCCATGAGGAAGTTCTGGACATAGCCACGTGTAAGACCTGTGCGCTGGTTGCCACGACCGGCAGCTGCATTGACATTGTGAGTTACAAGTCCGCGGCCGTATTGACGCCAGAGAAGAACTTCGGGATAGCCCGACAAATCTTCGTCGCAGAACATGTTGTAGTAGGGGTTGACGGGCTCGTCGGCTGACTGCTGAACTTTACCGGTGTTGGCGGTGAGGTTGCCTACATACTTGTCGCCTACCTCCTTGGCAGCCGCCATGGCCTGCTGGAAGAAGAACTTGATTTCCTCGTCGATTGAGCCTGAGGGATAAGCAAAGTCGGGGTTGTAGCTTGCTCCGGGCCATCCTTCACCGCCGGGCACGAATGCAGTGCCCTTGAAGTATTTCAGCCATGTGGCTTCGTAGAGAGCCACGCGTGACTTGAAGAGCAGAGCGAGGTCACGGTTGATGTACTGAGAGCTGTAGTTGGTTTCGCTCATCAACAGGGCGGCCTTGTCGAGGTCCTCGAGGATGAAGCGTGCCACCATGTTGCGGGGTGCACGCTTGCTGGCCTCGGTAAGGGTGGCCATGTCGTCGGGCAGCGGCTCGGTGATGATGGGGAAGTCGCCGAATGTCTTCAGACGGTTGAAGTACTGATAGGCACGGAGGAAGTAGCCTTCGCCGAGCGCATGCTTTATTTCGCTGAGGTTTCCGTAGATGGTGTTCTCCGATCCGTTGATGTCCTCACCGTAACGTGCAAGCGCGTTTGAGAGCATGAAGTTGATGTAGTAGATGCGGGTGAAGCTCCATGTTCCGTGGGTGTTGGCTACGAGCCAGCGGTCGGTGGTGTATTTGTTGTCGGCAGTGACATATATCTGGTTGTCAGTGCCTGAGTCACCTCCAAACAATCCATAGCTCCAGTTGCCGTGGCTCGGGAGAGTATTGGGATACTCGTCAAGCACTACGGCACGTATCTGAGCCAGAGTCGAGTAGTATTTTTCGGGAGAAATCTGCGACATCGGCTCCTTTTCAAGGAAGTCGGAGCAAGATGAGAACATCATCAATCCTCCCACGGCCAATGCTGCCGAAAGATGTGATATTTTATTGTATTTCATGATTGTTTCTGTGATTTAATGATTAGAGAGTAAGTGATAATCCGAATGCCCAAGTGCGAGAAAGGGGATATGCGTTACCGTAGCTTCCGTTGTAACCGCCGTTGATTGTTTCGGGATCAAATACCTTGGAGAGCTTGGTGTGCGTCCAAAGGTTGTCGACCGATACATAAAGACGGAGATTCTGAACGAAGAACTTGCGGCTCAACTCCTGAGGAATGGTGTAGCCTACTTGGAGGTTCTTCAGACGGATGTAGGATGCATCCTGGAGGTAGCGGGTCTGTGCCTTCTGGTTCTTGTCCTGAGCAAATACGGGACGGGGATAGTAAGCGTCGGTATTGGCCGGAATTATACGATCGGGCAGACCGAGATCCTTGCCGCGATAGTAGTCCTGATGCTCACCGAGAGCTGCCGACCACCACATGTTGCTGGTGACACCCCAGAAGATGGGTGAGTAGGAGAAGAAGTCGCGCTTTCCTACACCCTGAAAGAATGCGCGGATGTCAAATCCCTTGTAGCTTGCGTTAATGTCGATACCGTAGAACAGGCGTGGAGTTGAGTTACCAATAACCCTCAAGTCGCCGTGGTCGTCAAGAGTTTCAGCTCCTGAATTGATGCCGGGGTTTCCGTCGAGGTCACGGTACATGATGTCGCCTTCGTTCCAGTCCCATCCGAGGGATTCCTGTCCGCCAACGGCTTCAAGGTGAGCATCCATTTCAGCTTTGCTCTTGGCTATGCCGATGGTTTCATAACCCCATATTTCGTTGATTTCGCGGCCGTTATTGTAACTCCATATAGACTGGGTTGCATTGCCGGGATAACGGCGGATATAGGTGCGTGCATCAGAGAGGTTGAATGATACACCGTAATTGAGGCCGAATGAAGTGCGGTCGCGCCATGCGAGGGTAAGTTCCCATCCGTTGGTCTTGAGGTCGCAGTTGTTGGCCGAGGGAGGATCAAGACCGAGAGTTGCGGGTAACTGTACTGCTTTACCCACCATGTCGTCGGTGTAGCGGATGAAGGCGTCGAATGTACCTGTGAGTCGGTTGTTGAACAAGCCCCAGTCAAGAGCTATGTTCCATGTGCGCACCTTTTCCCAGGTAAGGCCCGAGCTTACAAGGCCGTTTACCCAAGTGGTAGCCGGACGCTTGCCGTTGATGAGCCATGAACCGTTGGCCTGGCCGATTGACATTGTGCGGTAGGTGGGATACCACACCTTGGTGTTCTGGTTGGCGAGGCTACCGTAAGATGCACGGAGCTTCAGGAGGTTGCAGTAGGGAGTGAAGTCACGCCAGAACTCCTCCTGGGCGATGTTCCAACCGAGAGAGAATGAAGGAGCCCATGTCCAGCGACGGCCTGAGCGGAAGCGTGATGAACCATCGTAGCGGATGTTGCCTTCAACAAGGTAACGTCCCTTGTAGTCGTAGTTGACACGGCCGAAGAAGCCCATAATTGACCACTGATTGCGCTGACCACCTACTGAAGGCTGCTGCTCACTGCCGTTGCCGCGAAGACCGGTGATGAGGTCGAGTTCGGGAAGGTCTTCCTCCTGAAGTCCGTAACCAGTAGCGTTAAATTTGGTCTGACGCATCTCTTCCGACTGGAAACCGAGCATAACCTTGAAGTTGTGGTTCTCTTTCATTGTCCAGCTGTAGTCGGTGTAGATGTTCCAGTTCATATAGTTGTTCTTGGCAAGTGACTGTTCAAGACGGGAGTCGCCCTGAGTGTCATCGACCGAACCATCGACTTTGTGGTTGTAGTAGGGGAGGAAAGTCGAACGGCGTTCGGCATTGTCGGTAGAGTAGTTGAACTCAACGTGGGTAACCCAGTTCTTGATGGGCTCGATAACTACTCCTGCCTGCTGATAGAGCTGGTCGCGTTGAACGGTGCGCACTCCACCGAGAGCAAGTGACATTGCGGGGGTGTCGGCGTTGGAGTTGAAGTAGTAGCCGTTTTCGTCGTATACGGGGAGGTTAGGCCATGTCTGGCGACCGATTTTATCGTATAGACCGTTGTCAAATCGGCTTGGGCGGTCGAGGTCGGTGCGAACGAAGCGTGCGCTGTAGTTGAATGTCACCCAAGAGGTGAGCTTTGCCGAAAATTTACCGGCCGCGTTGTAGCGCTTCTGCCCGTCGTGACCGTGACGGAGCATACCGTTATAGTCGAGGTAGCCGATTGATGCGAAGTAGTTTACATTGCCGTTACCGCCGCTTATGCTTGCATTGTGCTCCTGCGAGAAGGCGTTGTCACGGTATAGTTCAGAGTACCAGTCGGTGTTGGCATAGGCTCTTGTGAAGGGGTCGCCGGCAGGCTTTCCCCATACATCGCCGTTGGTGGGAAGGCCACCCATGTTGCTGCCGCCGTTTTCCTGGAACTCGATCATGTTCTTAAGAGTGGCGTCGTCAAACTGAACGCCCCAATTAGCGTTGGCAGCGGCTTCGTTATAGTACACAGCAAAGTCGTAGCTGTTCATGCTCGACGGCATGCCGATGGGCGATGCCCAGCGGAAGCTGTTGCTGTAGTTTACGACAACTTTGCCTTCCGAACCCTTCTTGGTGGTAATCATGATTACACCGAAGGCAGCGCGGCTACCGTAGATTGAAGAAGATGCCGCATCCTTAAGAACCGAAATGGTTTCGATGTCCTGGGGATTGACGGTGTTGATGTCGCCTTCCATACCGTCGATGAGCACGAGCGGCTCTCCGCTTGAACCTTCGCCGATTGTTCCGACACCACGAATGTTGATTGACATGTTGGTTTCAACATCACCTGCATTACGTGTGAGCTGAAGACCGGGGATAAGACCTTGCAGGGCTTCGGTTGCGTTCTTTACCGGGCGGGCTGCGATGTCCTTGGATGTGGCTACGCCCACAGCACCGGTAAGGTTTACTTTCTTCTGAGTACCGAATCCCACTACGACAACATCGTCAAGTACATGGGAGTCCTCTTTGAGGGTTGTTTCAACGCCTTCACCGGCCTTGAAAACTGCAGTTTCACATCCCACGAAGGAGATTTCGAGTTCCGCACCGGGGCGCACCTTTAAGGTGTAGTTACCGTCGAGGTCGGTGGCGCAAGCATTGCTTGGATTGCCTTTTTCTCGTACAGTGGCTCCGAGTACCGGATCGCCGAATGAATCAAACACTGTGCCCGTGGCTGTTACCAGGGATTGCTGTGTGTCGGTCGCCGTTTGGGGCTGACCCGCCGCATTTACGTGGGGTGCTCCTGTTACGAGAGCCATTCCCAACAATGTGGCCACAAGAATTCTGTTGAATGTCATTTGGTAATTTAAGGAATTAATTTGACCTGATATTTAAGGATAACTTAAATTTTCGTTTGTTTTGGGGGCATTAGAACCTGGTTGATTAGGCCTTTAATGCTGATTGGTTGTAGCAATGCAAATTTACGTTAAAAAAATACCCCCCCAATTTTTTAACACACATTAACCAAATTAACGTGAATAAGTGCTTGATTTTTACAATTAGGCCTCTCGCGTGGTGGATACACGTTTGGGTATATTCTGGGTTAGCTGCCCAATAACCTCACCCGCTCATGCTATGTATTAAAAAAAGTTTAGAAAAAATTTGGAGATGTGAAATAAAGGAAATACCTTTGTGGTGTAGTAGTGATGTATATGACTACATTACTACATCGCGTTGAACTTATAAACATTAATTATATAGCAATATGAAAAAGTTATTTTTGACATTAGCAGTGATTGTAGCATCGATGAGCTGCAACGCACAGTTGTTATGGAAAGTTTCAGGCAACGGAGTAAAGGGCGATTCCTATCTCTTCGGTACTCACCACGTGGCACCCGTCGACATGCTCGACAAGACTCCCGGTTTTAATGATGCTTTGAAGGGTGTCGATGCCGTTTACGGTGAAATCGACATGGCAATCATGAACTCGCCTGAGGCACAGCAGTCGATCTTGTCGCTGGCCATGGCTCCTGCCGACAGCACTATCAACAAACTTTACACCACTGAGCAGTATGACTCGATAAATACAGTGTTGAAGAAATATACCGGTGGTATGGCTACGCTTGATCAACTCAATATGCTTAAGCCGTCGATGGTTGCCACTCAGATAGCAATGCTCCAAAACATGGTGGCTTTCCCCGGCTTTAACGCGTCGCAGCAGCTCGACCAGACGGTGCAGCTGAAGGCCAAGGAACTTGGCAAGGCCATCAAGGACTTTGAAACACTTGAGTTCCAGATGAATCTGCTGTTTGGCGACCCCATCGCCGACCAGGCCGAGGGACTTCTCAAGGCCGCACGTACCGATGAAGAGGCCATAGGCCATGTTAAGGAATTGGCACGCGCCTACACCGAAGGCGATCTCGCCGCGATAGAGAAGGTGATGTTTGCCCCTGAAATAGGCATGGACGAGGAAACTGCAAAGCACATGCTCTATGACCGCAACGACAACTGGGTCAAGACCATCAAGGATGCCGTTGGCCACGAATCGATAATGGTAGCCGTGGGTATAGGTCATCTCGTAGGCGAGCGCGGACTCATCAAGCAGCTCCAGAATGCCGGTTACACCGTGACTCCCGTTAAATAAATGACATTACAGCTTCATACTTACAATTCATACTTACACTTGTAATTAAAAAATTACATTACATGTTAGAACTGAGAAGGCTTAAATTTGCTTACCGCAAGGGTGCCGAGGCGTTGACCAACGCCTCGGCTTCGATTGGCGGAGGTGTCTATCTGCTCCTTGGAGAGAACGGAGCCGGAAAGACGACATTGCTGCACCTGATGGCCGGATTGCTCTATCCCGGCAGTGGCGAGTGCTTGCTCAACGGCGACCCGATAGCGGCGCGGCGCCCTTCCGACATGCAGCGGATATTTTTCCTTGGCGACAACATGCCGTTTCCCGGGCGCACGATCGACGAGTTTGTGAAGATGCACGCTCAATTTTTCCCGACCTTTGATCCTCAGCTGCTTGCCGACATACTTGGCCGTTTTGGCATAAACCCGGCGGAGCGTCTTGAAGGCATGTCGCTCGGAACGCGCAAGAAGGCACAGCTTGCCTATGCTCTTTCGCTGCGCACGCAGGTGCTCCTTCTCGACGAGCCGGCCAACGGGCTTGACATATCGTCGAAGAAACTGTTGCAGGAGATAATCGTAGAGAACATCACCGAGGAGCAGACGATAATCGTGTCGACCCACACTGTGTGGGATTTCAAGAACCTATTTGACGGGCTTTTGGTGCTGAATCACGGACAACTCCTCGTGGCGTCGACTGTCGACGAGATTCTCGGCCGCATTGCCTTTGTGAGCGCTTCGGAGCCGCCGGTGGGTGCGCTCTACATCGAGCGTGTTGCCGGACGATTCAACGCCATCGTGAAAAATGACGGCGACACCGATACCGACATCGACTATGTGCTGCTCTACTCGGCGCTGATGAACGCCGACGCGCGCGACAATATTGTAAAACTTCTAAATGATTAACCGAGATGGACGCTAAATGTGATTGCATGGATTCGTTTTCATGGAGAAGGGTAGGCCGCGTGGCCCGCTTCTATTTCCCTTATATAAAGAAGCAGCTGATAATCTATCCCGCTTTTTCGATTTTGGGAATCGTGATTGTGATACTTTCGGAAAGAGTAGCAGGACTGGGCTATGGATTGTTCCTGGCTGTTAACGGGGCATTGTCGATGATGCTTGTGTTTGCGCCCACGATATTTGCGTCACGCAACGGACTTGATGTTGAAACCGTGCTACCTGCCACCGGTGCCGAAAAGTCGACATTCATCATAGGCTATGTATGCATTGTGGTTCCTATCCTGCTGTATCTTCCCGTTATTTTGGGATTGCCGTGTGACATGCTTAAGGATAATGCCGACATAGCGCGTGTTTTGGCGTTACGTAGCAATCTTTCCGCTTCCACCTACGGGTTTACAATTATCGAAAACCTGTTTCCGATATCGGTGTGCCTCTATGTTGTCATGAAGCGCACGACCAACCGCATATTGCTTGGTGTGGTTTGGTCGGTTGTTGCACTTATATCGATGAGTTTCGTAGGCGGCATCTACGGTATGGTTATGGCCATCTATGGACGATTCTGGGAAAAAAGCGGCAGCGATGTCGAAAGTGTTGTGAAGCTGGTGACAGAAGGTATGGAATCTTTATTCATAGTACTTGGGGTTATATTGCTTATTTGTAGTATCTTTGTACTATATCGCACCCATAAGGTGATAAGCAATCGTCAAATATAACAGTCAATGGACTTCAAGAACAACAAACCGATATATAAGCAGATAATTGACTACTGTTTCGGCAACATCATGTCGGGAGAGTGGGCTGTCGACGGGCGAGTTCCTTCGATAAAGGAACTTTCGGTTGAGCTTGCTGTCAATAACCGCACTGTTATAAAGGCTTACGAGTATATGCAGATGAAGGAGATAATCTATGTGAAGCGCGGCTTGGGTTACTTTGTGTCGCCCGACGCGCGTGACATAATCGTCGAGGAGCGTCGTGACGAGTTTTTCCATGACACGCTCGACGATGTGTTCAGGGAAATGGATATACTCGGAATCTCAATCGATGATGTGGTGAAGCACTACCGCGATCACATCACTTCGTGACGGTAATCGTAGGTGTTGCGCAGCTGCTCAAACTTCTCGGGATTTTCCTTCAACGACAAAGTGTCGGCCGCCGGAGTGTAGCTCTCGGCTATGGCTTCCAATGTAACGCTCTCGGCTGCGCCGGGAGCGACTTTTTCGTGCATCACAACTTGGGGGAGGTTGAAGTGGGCAGTGAGCGCGTTTACCGCCATGGTGGTAGCGCGTATTTTGCCTTCGCGTGAATATCCCGCTATGTGGGGGGTGGCTATGAGAGCTTTTTCAAGGAGAGGGCGTGATATTGTCGGCTCGTTTTCCCAGCAGTCGATGGCTGCGGCACCTATCGCGCCGCTGTCGAGTGCGTCGATCAGCGATTGGGTATCGGTCACGGGACCTCGCGAGGAGTTTATGACAAGCGGCTTGCGGCCAAGCTCAGCTGTGAAGGAGCCGTCGAGCAGGTGGAAGGTGGGGTGCGCTCCCTGTCGGGCCATGGGTGTGTGAAATGTTATCACATCGGCCAGGCGTGCTATGGATGCCATGTCGGTGAACATCGCGTCGCCTTCGCGCTCGGCTCTCGGAGGGTCGCAGAGCAGAACCTTCATTCCCAACTGCCGTGCCCATCGCTCCACGATTGAGCCTACGTGGCCCACGCCCACTATGCCTATGGTGAGCGACGACAGGGGGCGGCGGTCGTTGACCGCCTTACGCCATATTGCGATGGAGCCGAACACGTATTGCGCTACGGCGGGAGCGTTACATCCCGGAGCGTTGGCCACGGTTATGCCGTTGGCCTTGCAGTAGTCGAGGTCGATGTGGTCGGTGCCTATGGTGGCGGTGGCTATGAACTTGCACGCGGTGCCGTCGAGCAGCCGGGCGTCACATCGTGTGCGTGTGCGCGTTATCAGCGCGTCGGCGTCACGTAACGCTTCGTTGGTGATTTCGTCGGGCGACAGGTAGATCACGTTGTCGACAATGGGCTCAAGCAGCCCATTGATGAAGGGTATCTTGTTTTCGATGATGACTTTCATATAGATATGCTCCAGATGTAGAGTGCGGTGTAGGTTCCTATTATACAGAGGATGGGAATGTAACTGCGCAGCTGGTTGTTAAACCTGAAGAAGTGGCCTATCTGCAAGGCCGAGCAGCAGTTAAGTATGGGCAGATAGATTATGAGATTGTTGTAGTCGACGAAAATGAGCACAGCCGTAATCAGCGACACTACGAGCCAGAAACCGTTGTAGGCGCGTGTGCGGGCGTTGTAACGGTAGATTCGCATAAGATTAAGTGTGCCGAACCCGAATCCGAGGAACAGCGTCACGCCCGTGTAGACAATAATCTGCGCAAGCTCGCGTCCTTCAAGGGCGTTGAACAGACTCACAAACTCGGGTAGCGTGAAGTTGGACGGCGATATGATGCCGAATCCCCACAGAATCCAATAGGGCGTTACGATGCCGATAGTGGCCGCCATCAGTCCGCGCATTGTGAACGAGCGCATCTGCAGGCATCCCACCAGGAAGGCCACAATGTATATGGCATAGGCGTAACTTGTCAGCGAGCCTATGCTGATGAGGAAGAAAGTGAGGAATATGCGGCGCGTGAGATCGGGATTCTGGAAGGTTGAGAAGAGTGGTATTATGGCAAAGAGTAATATCGCACACATGACGGTGCCGTCGTAGAACTGTCCCATGATGGAGGGGAGTCCCCCCTGCATTATCATGAACATGCCCACAAACAGGTGTGACATTGTGCGCAGCACGTTGAATCGCCTGTTCATGTAGGAGAGGAGCAGGGCGAGCAGCACATTGACGGCGATTCCGGCCCACAGCGAGGCGTAACGGTCGGTGATCCATTCGTTGGCCGATGGAAGTCCGAATCCGTTGTTACCCGTTATGTAGACGATGTCGCCGTTGCGATAGGCAATAATGGTGCCGATGACGGCTGCGGCCATCATCAGCATCATGCCATAGCGTGAGTGCAGATATCTTGTGATTTCCTGCTCCTTCACAGCCTGTAGTGATTATTTCTGTTGCAGGACCATAAGGTCGCGGCCTATGTCGCGACGGAAGTAACGGCCGTCGAAGTCGATGAGCGCGATTGAGGCGTAGCTGTTGGCAAGCGCGTCAGCTATGCTGTCGCCGTAGGAGCTTACCGAAAGTACTCGTCCGCCCGATGTCACTACATTGCCCTCGGCGTCACGCTTGGTGCCGGCGTGGAACACGGTGCTTTGCGTCACCTTGTCGAGGCCGCTGATGAGCTTGCCCTTTTCGTAGCTTCCGGGGTATCCGCCCGACACCATCATCACGGTCACCGCCGTGCGCGGGTCCTGACGGAGCTCAAGATCGCCGAGGTTGCCTCGGGCGGCTGCCTGCATCAGCTCGACGAGGTCGCTGTCGATGCGCAGCATTACGGCTTCGGTTTCGGGGTCGCCCATGCGCACGTTGTACTCGATTACCATAGGTTCGCCCTCAACGTTGATGAGGCCGAGGAATATGAATCCGCGATAGGTGATGCCTTCCGATGCAAGTCCCTTGACTGTGGGCTCGATTATGCGTGTGCGCACCTTCTCCATGAATGAGTCGTCGGCAAACGGTACGGGGCTTACTGCGCCCATTCCGCCGGTGTTGAGTCCGGTGTCACCTTCGCCAATGCGCTTGTAGTCCTTGGCTACGGGGAGCACGCGGTAGTCGTTGCCGTCGGTTAGCACGAATACCGAACATTCGATGCCCGAGAGGAACTCCTCGATTACCACTGTAGCCGATGATGCTCCGAACATTCCCGAAAGCATCTCCTTAAGCGACTCGCGGGCCTCCTCGATGGTGGGGAGTATGAGCACACCCTTTCCTGCGGCCAGTCCGTCGGCTTTGAGCACGTAGGGCGGCTTCAGCTCTTCAAGGAAGCGGTATCCCTCCTCGATGTTGTCGGCAGTGAAGCTGCGGTAGCGTGCGGTGGGGATGTTGTGACGCACCATGAACTGCTTTGCGAAGTCCTTGCTGCCTTCAAGCGCGGCACCTGCGCGGCTTGGGCCTACGACAAGTATGTCGCTGTCGGCAAATCGGTCGTAGATGCCCTTTACAAGCGGGTCTTCGTTGCCTACGACAATCATCTTGATGCCGTTGTCGGTTACAAACTTATCGATTGCGTCGAAGTCGGTAGGCGACATGTCGACATTGGTACCATACTGGGTAGTGCCTCCGTTTCCGGGGGCTATGTATAACTTGCCGAGAAGCGGGCTTTGGCTTATTTTCCATGCGAGAGCCGATTCACGGCCTCCCGAACCAAGAAGCAGAATGTCGATGGGTTGCTGCATATTCACGGGTTGTTAAATGGGTTACTGCGTTATTTGTTTTCGTTGGATGATGAGTCGTTGTTTTCGTCGTTGCGCTTCCATCCGCGACGGCGCATTACGGGAAGGGTGGGCTTGCGTCCGAGGATTGACTTCAGCGCCTTTTCGTTGCGGCGTATTGCCAGCGGGTTTTCCGAAGGTTCCTGAGTCGGCTCCTCTTCGGGCTTGTTTGACGGATATTTATTGCGGCCGAGCGGTTTCGGCTTATATTTTTCCTTGAGTGCGTTGTGCTTCTCGCCGCGCTTTTCGGGACGGTCGCCCTTCTTGCCTCCGAATCCTTTGCGGCGTGCGTTGTTGCGCCATTCGTCGTCGGTGAGGCGGCGTTTGGGCTTGTTCTCCTTGGGCGTGGGGTTGCTCTCGGGATCCTTCAGCGAATGACCTTCGCGACGGAAGCTCTTGTAGTCGCCCTCGAAGATGATGTATTCGCGGAGCTCACACTCGAGCGAACCGTTAAGCAGGGGCATCTTCAATGAGGGGGCCAGTCCTATGCGACGGAAATACTCGTCCTGATATCCGATAATCCAGGCGTGGTAGCCCTTGAACACGTTTTTGAGCTTGTTGCCTATCATCTCGTAGAGGCCGTCCATGTCGTTGACCGAGATGCGCTCGCCGTAGGGGGGATTGGTTACGAGCACTCCGTCGGCGGGAGCCTCGGTCCACTGCGACAGGGGCTTTATGCTGAGGTCGATGTAGCGTCCCACGCCGGCCTGCTTGATGTTTTGCTCGGCGATGGCGATTGCCTTGGGCGATATGTCGCTTCCGTAGATCTTGTAGTCGAATGTGCGCTCCTGCGAATCGTCGTTGTAGAGGCTTTCAAATAGTTCTTCGTCGAAGTCCTTCCACTGCTCGAATGCAAAGCGCTTGCGATAGACTCCGGGATTGATGTTGGCGGCGATGAGGGCGGCTTCGATAAGGAATGTGCCCGAGCCGCACATGGGGTCGACGAGCGGACACTCGCCTTTCCATCCGCTCTTGAGCAGAATGCCGGCGGCCAGCACTTCGTTGATGGGAGCCTCGGTCTGTGCCACGCGATAGCCGCGCTTGTGCAGTGACTCGCCCGATGAGTCGAGCGACAGCGTGACGCGGTTGCCGTCGATGTGCACGTTTATCATCACATCGGCATCCTGCAGGCGCACGCCGGGACGCTTGTCGGCACCGAAACGGTCCTTGAAGAAGTCGACGATGCCGTCCTTGACGCGGTAGGTGACATAACGCGAGTGAGTGAACTGCTCGGAGTTGACAACTGAATCAATGGAGAATGTCTTGTCGATTGATAGCACCGAAGTCCAGTCAAACTCCTTTGTCATCTCATAGAGCGCGTCGGGGTCCGATGCCGTGAATTTGTAGATGGGCTTCAGGATGCGCAGGGCGGTGCGGCAGCACAGGTTGGCCTTGTAGAGAGTGGCGAGGTCGCCTTCAAACGCTACCATGCGGCGTCCGGGCTGTACGTTCAGGGCGCCGATTCCGCGAAGCTCGTCGGCCAGGATCTCTTCCAGTCCTTGGAAGGTCTTTGCTACCATTTCAAATTTTTCAGTATTCATCACTGCTTGATTCTTAAAACGTTGTTGGCTTTTGCTTGAATGAGTCGTTCTCCCGGGGCTACATTCTGGGTTACCCAGATGTTACCTCCTATGATGGCGTTGTCGCCTATTGTTATGCGTCCCAGGATGGAGGCGTTGGAGTATATGATTACGTTGTTTCCTATGATGGGGTGACGCGGTATTCCCTTGATGGGGTTGCCGTCGGGGTCCATGTCAAAGCTCTTAGCTCCGAGCGTCACACCCTGATACAGCTTGACATTGTTTCCGAGGATGGCGGTAGCGCCGATTACCACGCCGGTTCCGTGGTCGATGGTGAAGCCTTCGCCAATGGTGGCTGCGGGGTGTATGTCGATGCCCGTTTCGCTATGGGCCTGCTCGCTTATCATGCGGGGTATTATAGGCACATCGAGCTTTATCAGCTCATGGGCTATGCGGTAGTTGCAGATGGCGCGTATGCCGGGATAGCAATATATCACCTCCTGGGTGGAAGTTGCCGCAGGGTCGCCGCGGTGGGTGGCGTAGACATCGGTGTTGAGGAGTCGGCGCAGATTGGGGAGCTGCTTGATGAATTCGGCCGCTTTTTCGGCTGCCTTGTGCTCCATCTCGTCGTAATCGGGAGCTGTGTCGGTGCATATATCCATCGACAATCCGGCGTGAATCTGTTCAACGAGCAGGTGGTAGAGCTTTTCGGCCCACAATCCGGTGAAGTAAGTCACATTGTTGCGCGTTACATCGCTGTCGCCGAAGAATCCGGGAAAAATCAGGGCTCGCGAAAGGTAGATGATTTCCTTGACCGCCTGCTGTGAGGGAAGCGGTTGGCCCTGCCACTGCGAGGGGCAGATGTTGGTCAGGTTGTCGGTGTCCGACAGTCGCCTGACAGTGTCGCGAAGCGTTGCTTCATGTTGCTGATTCAATCCCATCGTTGTACTTGTGAATGCCGGCATATAGTGCTCCCCGGCCTATTCGTTGCAAAATTAGCCAAAAATCCCCATATTCACAATTGTGACACTCTTATTTACTCATTTTCATCCTTTTCGGATGTCGCTTCATTATCGCCCGGACGGAAGAGCGAGAAATTTACCGATCCGTAGGTGCGGTGGTCGAAGAATCCGGGAAGCGACGAGAAGTCGTAGGCCTTGGAGTGCTCGACTATTACGATGGTGTCGGGCGACAGCATCCGTGAGCCGAGTATGCGTGTGGGTACCTCGCCGAAGTTGGGCAGGTCGTAAGGAGGGTCGGCGAAGATTATGTCGAATTTGGTTGCGCAACTCTCGATAAACTTGAATGCGTCACCTTTAATGAGGTTGAGGTTCTTGCAGTTGAGCTGCTGCGCCACCTGCTTGATGAACTTGTATTGAGTGGCGGCTTTTTCAACCGATGTCACTTCGGCGCATCCGCGTGAAAGGAGCTCAAATGTTATGGCGCCCGTTCCGGCAAACAGGTCGAGAGCCTTCAATCCGTCGAAGTCGACCATGTTTTCAAGCACGTTGAATATGTTTTCACGCGCAAAGTCGGTAGTGGGGCGTGCTGAAATGTTGGTGGGCACGTCAAATCGGCGACGGCCGAATTTTCCTCTTATTATTCGCATAGCGGCAGTATTATTAAGTCAAACGGAGCTTTTTCCCATTGCTCGTCGTCCTTGGGCACGTAGGCGGGCGGAACCACCGGCATTACATATCCGAGGAATTTGCGCAGAATGGGGGTGATTTCATCGCGCAACGCTTCATCGCCGGCTATAAGGAGCTCGTTGCCGGCAGGGTCGAGGTCGAGCATTTCTCGACAGGCCATGATGTAGTAGACGGCATCCATGATGTCACGGAACCGGAATGTGTTGGCCATGCGCAACGAGTCATTGCCAAGCACAATGATGTCCATCGCGTCGCGGCGCAGGTTGACATACATCTTGCCGGCGTTGTCAATGCGGTTCTTGTCGAAGAAGTAGCGGCATTGCGGCGACAGGTTGTGCCTTATCGTGGGATTGTTGAACGTGCGACGCATAAAAGCCGTTATGTCGCTGTCGACCGACATGACAATTGTAGCTCCTATATGCGTCATGTCGTCTACAATCACTTCGCCCGAGGCGGCTTCCTCGCCTATGGCCTTTATGAGCAGTGACTGAGTCATGTCACTGTCGCCGGCGATGATGTCGTCGGGTACTATCGCAAACCGAGGCGTGTCGATCAATATGTCAATCTGCAGGAAGTCGCTCAGCAGCACGGGATTGTCGTAGACCACCTCCTCGAGCGATTTCATCAGCGATGCCGATGACGATTCGAGCGGCAGGCGGCGGTAGATTGCCGATGCTGTGTCATCGGGATTGTAGGCGAGGGCATGAAGCGAGTCGTGTCCGAGCCGCAGGGCCAGCCGACTGCTTCGGGGCTCTTTTATGGTTTCCTTGTCAAGAACGCATATTCCCATATCTGACAGTCGGTTAGCGGCGCAGATTGCGCAGATTGTTCTGGTTGTTCATGTTGCCTATGTTGCTCGAGCCGTTGGGGTTGCCGGGACCGAAGAAGTTGGTGTCGTCGTAGTAGCCGTCCTCATCTTCATCGCGGTTGCGGTTGTCGTTCTCGTCCTCGACAAATGTTCCGTCGGGATTGCGACGGCGTTTCTTCTCCTTGGGCTTGTTCTTCTTTATCTCCTGAGGCTTCTGAAGGTCGATGGGAGTTTCATATATGTCCCAGCTTTGCTCGACATCCCAGTTCTTTTTCAGGACTATCTTCTTGGGATAGTAATATACCTCCTCGGGCTGTATGGAGTCGAGAAGATTGCCGGTGTCATACTCGCCGTTGCCGTTGCGGTCGATATACAGGCGGGCGTAGTAGGTGCCGGGTTGCAGATAGGGAAATTCCGCAACACCGTCCTTCAGCGGAGCTATTGCAACGGGATTGTCGTCGGAGCCGAGCACCTCGACAATTGCCGAGTCACGCACACCGGTGACATTGAATGCGAGCAGCGAGTAGTCCTCCAGGGCACGGGCGGTGAACTCATGCTTAAACGGCTTGTTCCACTCGTTGTAGATGCCTACTATTGATGCCGAGTCGGCTGAGAATCGGTATTTTACGCCGGGCTCCCACTTGTACTCCACTTTGTAGCGCATGGTGTTGAATGGGTCGACCCTCACGAGTTCCGGCACGGCAAGGGTGTCGAATATCGTGTCGCGTATCATTTCAAGATGCAGTCCTTCGGGAATGATGGTGTCGAGGGGCTGGTTCACCTCAAATATTATAGGCAGGTATATCTCCTGGGTGTTGCTTGTCTTTGCCGATATGTTCAGGAAGGTGAGCTGAGGGCCGACGATGGAGTCGCTGTTCTCCTCGTCGTCTTTTTTCTTCTTTACCTTCTTTTCCTTGGTTTTGTTGGCTTTGGGTTCGCGATATATCACCCTTATCGTGTCGTCGCCCCACGACAGCTGTTGCAGTGTGTCGGTGCGCAGGAAGTGCAGTGCAAGCATCATTGTGTCCTGGGCCATAAGGGCTGTGTCGGTTATGAAGTATTCGAGTGTGTCGCGAGTCATACCCGTGTTTAGTATCGCAAGCTCGTCGATGCGCTTTCCTGCTGCCGGGCCGTTGAGCAGAGTGATAGTGGGGAATGTGTCGCTCGGAGCCGCGAGGTTGAGCAGAAGGCGACGGCGGTCGGGACGGGTGTAGTCCTTGAGGTATTGCGCCTTATATCCTTCGTTGAACCATGTGAGCAGGATGTCGTTGGGGAAGTAGTTGGTGCCCGGATGGGTGACGATGGAGTCGCGGCCGTCGAGCGTTATGAGTGTGTCGCTGACAGTAGTGGGTTCGGCGTAGGGTGACACTGTCACATCGTAGAACGCCACATCCTCGGAGCGATCCCAATGGTAGTCGCGGTTGATGTCGTTGAGCGCGTAAATGCGGTAGTCGCCGGGCTTAAGGCCTCTTATTATGAACTGGCCGAGCTGGTTGGTGCGTCCGATGCGTTCAAGCGGCAGTGTAGTTATTGCGGTGTCGGAGAGGTTGCTGTAGACACCCACGAGCATATTCTGCGCAGGCTCAAGAGTGCGAGCCTCGAAAACCATACCGGCTATTCGCAACGAGTCGATCGAGTCGCCGGTCGAGAAGTCGATTGCAAATCCGTCGAGCGTGTTGCCCTCGTTCAGGTCCTTTATCGCGTCGGAAAAGTCGATGGTATAGGTGGTATTGTCCAGCATGGAGTCACGCAATTCGGCCGTGACACGTTTGCCGTTTGCCGTAATCGACGGGATGTTCTTCTGAGGAGGCGACACTACGACCTTGTTCATCACATCCTCCACTTGCACATTCTCGTTAAAGTCGATGGTGATGTGATTCTTCTTGAAGTTAACAGAGCCGATAGCGGGGTTGCTCTGAACGTAAACCGGCGGGTCGACATCGTATTCGCCTCCGGTAGGACGGCCCATTGAAGCGCATGCGGCGAGGATAAACGCTGCAACCGCTGCCAATATCAGCCTCATATATGTAACATCGTTTAATTTCATGTTGACAAAGATACGAATAAGTCGAGTGCAATGCCAAATTTATTTGGCCATTGCCGAGCGTGAGTATCTAAGAAGTATTCAAAGATACGAATAAGTCGAGTGCAATGCCAAATTTATTTGGCCATTGCCGAGCGAGAGTATCTAAGAAGTATTCAAAGATACGAATAAGTCGAGTGCAAAAGCAAAATTTATTTTGATTTTGCCGAGCGAGAGTTTCTAAGATGCAATCAAAGATACGCAAAAAATAAATTGTGGCACATTTTTAGTTGATGATTTATAAAAAAGCATTATCTTTGTGGTCGCAAATCGCGCTCGGGGTGTAGCACAGTTGGCAGCGCGCCACGTTCGGGACGTGGAGGTCGGAAGTTCGAGTCTTCTCACCCCGACATTCAGGACTACCTGACATTCAGGTGGCCCTGAATTTTTTTATACCCTCCGTTCATGAATCCGAGTTGTGGTTACACACACAAAATATTGGGGTACGGGATTTATTCAGCCATCAATTTGAGGATGCGAAAAAGGGGTGCCGCTGCAGAGGTAAGCGGCGCCCCTTTGCGGGCCGCTACCTCACCTGATTCGGTGTCGGGATTTACGACAACGATGTTGAAGTTACGGCTGTTGAGAATTCTTGGCGACGCGTTGAGCGTATTCGCTTGGCTTACAGCCGTATTCTTCCACGAAGCATCGGCTCATGTGACTTGTTGAGCTGAAGCCTGTGCGGTCGGCTATTTCGGCCATTGAGAGTCGTCCTTCCTCGACCATTGCGGCAGCATGATTGAGGCGGATGCTGCGTATGAATGAGCTGGGCGACTTGTCGAGCAGGAATGTCATCTTCTTGTATAATCCCGTGCGTTCCATGCACAGCTCCTCGCTCAGTTGCTTTACCGAAAAGCCTCTCACTCCTATGTTGGCCTCGACAAGGTTTATGGCCTTCGCTATGAACTCCCTGTCCTGCGGCGAAATTGCCGGCTCGGCCTCCTCATTGCTTTGGGTGGTGCATGCCTGGTCGGGATTCCGGCTGTTGTCGGCCGCCCTGTCGGCTTGTCCGCGCTCGTAAAAGTCACATCGCTCGATGAGATTGTGGATGCGCATCAACAGCATCTCTTCGCGATGCTTGCGCTTCAGCCTGTTGCGCGTAATGTGCTGATATATGGCAAATGACGCTACAATCAACGCTATTGCTACAAGGATGTAAACGATTATGGCACCGCGTGTTAACCACCACGGGGGAGTGATGACAAATTGCAGTGAGTTTACGGGAGCGTCGTCAAGTGTCGACGCGTCGGTGGCGGCGGCAACCTGCACTGTGTATCGGCCCGGAGGCTGATTCATGAATTTCAGGTGCATGAATCCGTTGCGGTCGACGATGCCGTTGTCGTCCGACGCCGAATAGACGGTCCACGGCGCGTCGTTGTCGATGTCGGTGAGGATGCGCACCTTGAATGTTGTCAGCATTGGCCGCGCATAGTTGAGCGACGCTATGTCGAGCGAAAGGTTGTTGTCGTTAAACGGCAACGTGACGGTGGCACCGGGGTGAATGTCGATGCGCCGGTTGTCGGCTGTGAACCGGGTGAACACGGGATTGAACGTGTCGGGCTCCACCGACATCGAATCGGGATGGAATACGGTCCACCCGTTCTGACCCTGGAATACGAGAAAACCGTTGTCGAGCCGCCTGGCCCGCTGCGGTATATATTCGTTGGAAAGGGCACCGTCATATATGTCAAAGCTGCGCACGGTGAATCCTCCGTCACTCTCGGGCCTCACCGACGATATTCCGTAGGCCGTTCCCGTCCACATTGTGCCGTCGGCGGCTTCGACAAGCGACTTCACGTTGTTGTTGACGAGTCCGTTTTCGGTGTAGAGGATTACGCTGTCGCCGGTGTTGCGTGTCACTTTCAGTCCGTCGGAAGTCGCGCTCCACAGCCATCCCCGCGAGTCGGTGATTGTGTCGTTGATTCTCAATGCCGTGCCGTGTCGTTCTCCGAAGCTGAATGTCGCGGGCAGCATTTCAGGTCGTTCCTCCGAAGAGTGCATCCTGAATCTCAGCGGGTGGGAGTAGAGCAATCCCGAATGATAGGTGCCTATCCACACTCCGCCGTGGTTGTCGATGAATATAGTGTTGAAATTGTCGGCTTTTATAGGGCCGCCTGGAGTCTTTATCTCTTCAATCAGCCTTGGCGAGAGCGAATGTCGGGCGACATGCCACAGGCCGCCCTGGCTCGTTATCAATATGTCGCCGAGCGGAGTCACGGCAAGAGTGTGCAATATATAAGGAGTGCGCATTATTTCGCGCCACGACAGGGTGCGCGGGTCAAACTGCAGCAGTATCGAATTGCCGAAATTGGTGCGTATCTGATAGATTTTTCCGTCGGGAGAGTACCTTACGAGCGATGAGCCCCTGAACTTTCCGGCGATGTCGTCGCCGTAGGCTCGCGATTCAAACAGGGTGGCCGATGTGTTGCGGTTGATGCCGCGCACCAGTCCGGTGCTGTAAAACAGCATCACCGTGTCGCCCGTCACCTCCAGGTCCTGAAGGTTGCCGATATCCTTTACCAACGGCAGATGACGCTGACGCTCCACATCCCACAGCCCGGCGGAGTCAACAAGCCAGATGTCGCTCATGCGGTCGAGAAAGAGGTCGTTGACGCGCCCTCCCGAGGGCTTCATCGTCATGAACATCCCCTCAAGGTCGTTGACATAACCCATGCGGTTTACATCGAGGCACTGCATGTTGTGACGCTCCTTTATCCACAGCCGGTTGTCGCGTCCGGCATAGACATGATAGGCGCCGTCGTAATTGGCAAGACTGTACATGCTTGAGTCAACGTAGTGAACATAGTCGAAGCCCCCGCCGTTGTAGATGTTGACATTTCCGGAAGTGGTCACGGCCATGCGTCCGTCATGCAGCTGCAGCAGATGAAGCACTTCGTTGTCGCTAAGTCCGTCACGAGCGGCAATGCGTGTAAACACAAGGTCGTCGACCCTGATCGAAGCACTTGAGGTGACGATGACGGCAAGAAGCGTGATGATTGCGGCTATCAAGCGGTGGTAGCGTTTCATGATGTTGCAAAATTATTCATTTTTTGGAATAAAAAACTTCAAAATGTCATGAAAAAATATTTTGTCATCCAAAGTGGCGTTTTTGTGTTGAATGTCATTTTTATTAATTAACTTTGCATCAACTATTAGTATACGGTAACTTAAAAATATTGCATAGAGATGAATCACGTGTCAAATCGCGTTCAATCGCTTGCACCGTCGCAGACACTTGCGATGTCGCAGAAGAGCAATGAGCTTAAGGCTCAGGGTGTGGATGTAATAAATCTTTCGGTAGGAGAACCCGACTTCAACACTCCCGAGCACATAAAGGAGGCCGCCAAGCGCGCCGTCGACGAGAACTACACTTTCTACACTCCCGTGCCGGGTTACATGACCTTGCGCAAGGCTATTTCAGAGAAGTTGAAGAAGGAGAACGGCGTGGATTTCGCTCCCGAGCAGATTGTGGTTTCGGGCGGTGCAAAGCAGTCGCTGTGCAATGTGGTGCTGTCGGTGATCAATCCCGGCGACGAAGTTATCATTCCCACTCCGGCTTGGGTGAGCTACGTTGAGATGGTGCATCTCGCCGAGGGCAAGAACGTGCTTGTTCCCGCCACTATCGAGCAGGATTTCAAGATCACTCCCGAGCAGTTGCGTGCCGCTTTGACCGAGCGCACCCGCCTCATTATCTTCTGCTCGCCCTCCAACCCCACCGGCAGCGTATACAGCCGCGAGGAGCTCGCCGAGCTCGTGAAGGTGCTTGCCGACTATCCCGACGTGCTTGTGCTCGCCGACGAGATATATGAGCACATCAACTTTACCGGAAGCTTCACCTCGCTCGCCTCGTTCCCCGAAATCGCCGACCGCGTGTGCATCGTCAACGGCGTGTCAAAGGCTTATGCCATGACCGGATGGCGCATCGGATTCCTTGCCGCTCCGCTGTGGCTGGCACGTGCCACCAACAAGCTCCAGAGCCAGTACACCTCAGGTGCCTCCTCAATAGCACAGAAGGCCGCCGAGGCTGCCTACACTGGCTCGCAGGAGTGTGTCGAGGAGATGCGCAAGGCATTTGAACGCCGCCGCGACCTTGTTGTGGGACTCGCACGCACCATCCCCGGCTGGAAGGTCAACAATCCCCAGGGAGCCTTCTACCTCTTCCCCGAGGTGTCGAGCTACTTCGGCAAGCGTTACGGCGACACGGTGATCAACAACGACTCCGACCTCGCAATGTATCTGCTCGAGGAGGGACACGTGGCCACAGTTGCCGGCTCGGCATTCTGCACTCCAGGCTACATACGCCTCAGCTACGCTACAAGCGACGACAACATCCGTGAAGCCATGCGTCGCATCGAGGACGCTCTTGCCAAGCTCGTGTGATGCCGGATCGTTAAACCAAATACAAGTATAAGCAATAACTACAGGATATCCTAATGAAGCCTATCGAGGGTAAATCGGACTGTGTGGTGATTATTCCCACCTACAATGAGCGTGAAAACGCCGCCGCCATCATCGAGGCGGTCATGAACCAGCCTCACGAAATGGATGTGCTCGTGGTTGATGACGGTTCGCCCGACGGCACCGCCGCCATTGTGCGAGGTAAGATGGAGGAGTATCCCGGACGAGTGCATCTGCTTGAACGAAGCGGAAAGCTCGGACTCGGCACCGCCTACATCACCGGGTTCAAGTGGGCCATCGAGCGCAAGTATGAATACATATTCGAGATGGACGCCGACTTTTCCCACAACCCCGACGACCTCATGGCTCTATACAAGGCGTGTGCCGAAGGTGGTGCCGATGTGGCCATCGGTTCCCGTTACGTGACGGGGGTGAATGTGGTCAACTGGCCCATGGGGCGCGTGCTCATGTCCTACTACGCATCCAAATATGTGCGCATAGTGACCGGAATGCCCATCCGCGACACCACCGCGGGATTTGTGTGCTATCGCCGTCGCGTGCTCGAAACAATCAGGCTCGACGATGTGCGCTTCAAGGGCTATGCATTCCAGATTGAGATGAAGTTCACCGCCTACAAGTGCCGGTTCAAGATTGTCGAGGTGCCCATCGTGTTTGTCAACCGGGTGCTCGGCGAGAGCAAGATGAGCTCGGGCATATTCTCGGAAGCGGTGTTTGGAGTGGTGCGCCTCAAGGTGTGGAGCTGGTTTCACAAGTATCCCGATTGCAGTAAAAAATAGTCAGATATCCCCGTGAACGATACTATCATCTACAATGCCCTGCTGATCAACGAGGGCGAGAAATTCAAGGGTTACGTGGTGACCGACGGCCCGGTCATAGCCCGCGTGGGGCGTGGTGACGCGTCTGCCGATCTCATTGCAGCCTGCCGCGAGGCTGTCGACGCCCGAGGCTCCTATCTGCTCCCCGGAGTGATCGACGACCAGGTGCACTTCCGTGACCCCGGACTGGTGCATAAGGGCGACATTGCCACCGAGTCGATTGCCGCAGTGGCGGGAGGTGTGACATCGTTCATGGACATGCCCAATACCAAGCCGCCAACCGTGACCCAGAAGGCGCTTCGCGAGAAGCTGCAGCATGCGTCGGAGGTGTCGGCTGCCAACTACTCATTCTTCATCGGAGCTACCAACGACAACATGCGCGAGCTCCTTGAGTGTGACTATAAAATCACTCCCGGCGTGAAGCTGTTTCTGGGTTCGTCGACAGGCAACATGCTCGTCGACGAGGAGTCGACGCTCGACCGCATATTCAGCGAGGTGCCGGCCATAATAGCCGTGCACTCCGAGGACGAGGCGACTATACGCGCCAATCGTCAGCGTTACGAAAGCGAGTGTGGAGGCAGTGTGCCCGTTGCGATGCATCCGCTCATCCGCAGCCGTGAGGCTTGCGTGCTGTCGACACGAAGGGCCATCGAGCGCGCCGAGCGATGCAACACGAGGCTCCATGTGCTCCATGTGTCGACCGCCGACGAAGTAGCCATGTTTTCCGATGCACCGCTCCCCGAGAAGCGCATAACGGCCGAGGTGTGTGTGCACCACCTTTGGTTCTGCGACGAGGACTATGCCCGGCTTGGATCGAGGATAAAGATGAATCCCGCGGTCAAGAGCCGTGCCGACCGCGATGCTCTCCGTCAGGGATTGCGCGACGGCCGCATCGACATCGTGGCCACCGACCATGCTCCGCATCTGCCTGCCGAGAAGGAGGGCGATGCCCTCACTGCCGCTTCGGGTGCGCCTATGGTGCAGTTCTCGCTTCCCGTGATGCTGGAGCTTGCCGACATGGGAGTGTTTACCCATCAGCTCGTGGTCGACAAGATGTGTCACGCGCCCGCAAGATTGTATGACATCATGGGGCGAGGCTTCATCCGCGAGGGTTACATGGCCGACTTGGTGCTGGTGAAGCCCGGCGAGGCTTACACGGTGACCGACGACATGGTGCTGAGCCGATGCGGCTGGACGCCTCTTGCAGGTACAACTCTCCACAATCGCGTTACCGATACATGGGTAAACGGGCATCGGGCGTGCCGTGACGGAAAAGTCGACGACACTGTGCGAGGCACGGAATTGCGATACGGCGGTAAACAACTTGAAAACTAACGAAATAAGAGGGGCGGCCTTGCAAGGCCGCCCCTCTTCACTATATAGAATAAGATTAAGACATCGTTCCCCAATATTTGTTATCGCTCGGGCAGTTCCTCTCCCCATTTGGGAAGATTCTCTTTCCAGTCGGGATTATTTGCAATATACTCTTTTTTCATTTCGCTAACTTCAGCCCATGATGGGATATTGGTAAATCCGTAACCCTCCTGTTGCTGCAATATTTGGCCATGAAAGTGATTGAATCTGATAGGATCCTTAAGAAGTTTTTCAAGTACATCTTCAGGCACCTCGCCTTGAAGGCGATTTCCCTGCAGATTTGCACCCGAATGTATTACGCTTCCGTTGACCAACCAGTCCACACCTCCGGCACCTGTCCAGTCCAATGATGTGAAGTTATTATTGAAAAGCTGGACATAGGCATGTGTTATTGCCGGACATTCGCCCGTGAATGCGTTATTTGGCATATAGAATATTGGTTCGGGTTGATCAGGGTGATACCTTAATTTCACTACCGATTTGGGCAACTTTTTCAATAATTTGTTATTCGCAACTGACACATAAGTCATGTTTTCATTGAATATGTCGTCGGGTAACGATGTAAATGAAGTGAATTCGATTATTAATTGTTCGAGATTCAGTTTTGTCACCGCTTCGGTCAAATCGCCATAATAGCATTTGCCCATTATTATTAAAAGCTTTAGATTCTTGAGCTCGCCGATGCAATCGGGTACATAACCTTTGGCTCCTGATCGGGGATCGTCAGTTGTGTTAAGTTCCAATCCTATTAGATTGTATTGTTTTGTTTCTTTATCCCATAACCACACACTTGGCCATGTCTTTATGCTGTCGAGTATTAATTTTGAACCGACTCCATGTAAATTGCCTTGATATGCCTTGTATATTTCACATACAATCGCACTGTCTTGCTCATTGTAAAGTCTATGTGGTTCCGGAATCTCAGGATCATCGGAACTGCATCCCCCCAATATTAATCCATGCAGTGCGAGAATTGTCAAAAGCCAAAACAATAACTTTCGCATAATCTTAAATCTAAACGGTTAATAATTTATTTTCATATTCTCTTTGACGCGATAATCAATAGCTCTTAAAGCTTCATCTTGTGCCGCCATGGACTGTAAAAATTCCATGGAACAATTTTTGTATTTATTAATCATATCGGGATCCCATTCGTATTTTGGAGAGAATGTCCTTGTGTTTACAGTGGTGTCGCGTTTGCCCTCAAATTCGGTTACAAGGAATACTGAAACTTTTAGATAATTCCCTGTTATTTCATGGGAAAATGGGTTTCCTCGTTTTATGTCTTCATTAGATGGTGCATATATGTATTTATAAAGAGGATTTGGCGTATTGGGCTTACCGTATTTATTCCATATATTCCCATAGGTATCAAAGGCTTTTGCGTTGTTTTTATAGGCGTCTACATCATTCAATGATAGAACCAAATCCTTTTGATCAATAACATCCGATGCTGAGGCATTTATTTTTCCAATGGAACCAAAGTCGGAATATGTTATAAGAGATTTCGGTATATCTTTATTAGATGACGCTACGTATTTTATCGGGGTGCATTCTACCCAATATTTTTTTATGTTCTTTTCTATCTGAGGATTGAATATCACACTTGTCTTGTATTTGCCGCTTGCCCCGAAAACATAGGCATTTTCATCGTGATATATTCCATTATATGCCTTGTAAAGCACTCCTACCGGATGCAAATATACTGTCGGATCTTCTGTCAAGTTCCATACTCCGAGTTTTAATCCGGTTTTATTCTCTCCAATAGACATTGATTTGCCTATTGCTCCGGTGTTACAAGGTATTGACGCTACGCCCTCTATCTTGCTCTCGGTTCTTGTTGATAGTTTTATCGTTTGTATTTTGGGGTCTGCCGGTTTGGCGAATGAACCTAAAAAGGAATTCACAAGATCTCCAACTCCTCCGGATACTAATGCCGAAACGCCCTTGCCTAATAAATCCTTTAACATGCTGTTGCCTTTGCCTTTTATCCAATTTTTTGCGGCTTCTCCTGCATGGGTTGATAGCGTTTCAGATACTTTTTCTAAAGGAGAGCTGCCTCCATCGGTGATTATTGTTCCTGAAGTAGTGCTTTCTGATAAAGAGAAAGCAGTGATTAAAACATCAGTATAAGCTGATGTATCCAATGTGATTATTTGTGACGCAGACGCGTTTGGATCGTACGCTATGGTGGGAATGGACACAAGATTCCATCCTTGCTTTATTGCCGAATTTCCATTATACATAGATATTGTTGACCGCCATTGGTACTCATATTGATTCATGAATTGATGGTATGATGGGATTGCAATTTCATTTGATGCATTCATCCATCCTTGGGGACTAAGGAAATCAACATGCCAAACACCTGTGCCGTGTTGTAGCTCTTGCTCAGCTTGATAATAGAAAACTTTTAGCTCGCCAGTCCTTTTGTTATAAAATATCATATATATGGTTTTATCCAATTGTGCAGGAGCCATATTTAATGTATGCGCAACCATTGTCCATCCATCTTCCTTATATATGTCTGCAGCTATAGAACGATCGAATGAGCCGGATGTTTCTTCGTTCCATGGAGAGCCTAACATTCTTCCATCTCCTAATCTAATGGAGTCGAAATTCTCCCAATTTGTTTCAAAAGAATAATCGGCACGCGATAAAGTTGATTTGAAATTCGGAGAATTAGGGTAGACAATATTATCATTGTCGACCAATTGAGCGGAAGTTGTTGTCGATTCTTGAACCATTGGTTCATCACTGCATGATACGGTTAGTGCCGCTGCAATCATGATTGCAGCGGCAACGAGGGGGAGAGTTTTTCTTTTCATGGCTAATATAATTTGGTTATTAGTTTTGGCAATCGGATATTGGCTTAATCTATCGGCAATATAGCAAAATAAATCTACAAAAACAAATATTATGCAAAATTTAACAAAATAAACAGCAAAATGCTACTACATTTGCCGATTCAGGGAGGTGAAATTGAAAAGTAATCGATAAAAAGACAAATATAGGTTAAATAAATCGTGAGGATTATTTGCCATGTAAAATATTTAACCGTAAATTTGCGAACCAAGCCACTTGAGCGTCAAAATCAATGACAATCAAGTGCTTTTTATCGATAATAGGCCAAAAAACTAAGTGAAATCATAATAAGCGTCATGTTAGAGAAAACCAATGTAAAGACTCTTGACAAAGTAGTCGTGAGATTTTCCGGCGATTCCGGCGACGGAATGCAGCTTGCCGGCAATATCTTCACTAATGTGTCGGCCGGAGTCGGAAACCAAGTTTCGACTTTCCCCGACTATCCGGCAGAAATCCGCGCCCCGCAAGGTTCGCTTGGCGGAGTATCGGGATTTCAGGTTCATATAGGAACAAATGTACACACACCGGGCGACAAGGCCGATGTTCTTATTGCCATGAATCCCGCTGCCTTGAAGCAGAATGTCAAGCACCTCAAGCCCGGAGGTGTAGTGATTGTCGACATCGACTCATTCAAGGAAGCCGACCTGAAAAAGGCTCTTTTTGAAACAGCCGACCCCTTCAAGGAACTTAACCTTAACGCACAGGTGGTTGAGGTGCCCGTCACCTCGATGACCAAGGCCGCACTTGCCGAATCGGGACTTGACAACAAGTCAGTGTTGAAGTGCCGCAACATATTTGCTCTCGGCCTCGTGTGCTGGTTGTTTGACCGTCCGCTGGAGGCTGCCATGCATCATCTTAAGAATAAGTTTGCCCGCAAGCCCGCCATTTACGAGGCCAATGCCAAGGTAATCCAGGCCGGCTACGACTACGGGTCCAACATACACGCCTCGGTGTCGACCTACCGCATCGAGTCGGAGGACATTCGTCCGGGACACTATACCGACATCAACGGCAACACCGCCACTGCATGGGGATTGATAATGGCAGCCGAGAAGTCGGGCCGTCCGCTCTTCCTCGGAAGCTACCCCATCACTCCCGCCACCGACATTCTTCATGAGCTTGCCAAGCGCAAGGATCTCGGCGTGAAGGCCGTGCAGATGGAGGACGAGATTGCCGGAGTTTGCTCGGCTATCGGAGCGTCATTTGCCGGAAACCTCGGAGTCACTTCAACTTCGGGCCCCGGCCTTGCACTGAAGAGCGAGGGTATAGGTCTTGCCGTTATGGCCGAGCTGCCGCTGGTGGTAATCGATGTACAGCGCGGAGGCCCCTCGACCGGACTTCCCACCAAGACCGAGCAGACCGACCTTATGCAGGCCCTCTACGGTCGCAACGGCGAGTCGCCCCTGGTGGTAGTGGCTCCCGCATCGCCCACCGACTGTTTCACCATGGCCTTTGAGGCTTCGCGCATAGCGATTGAGCACATGACTCCCGTGATTCTGCTATCCGATGCATTCATCGGCAACGGCTCGTCGGCATGGCGCATCCCCGACGATGACGAATATCCCGCCATCAAGCCCCATTACGTGCCCGAGGAGCTGCGCGCCACATGGCGTGCCTATCAGCGCGACGAGGAGAGCAATGTGCGCTACTGGGCAATTCCCGGAACCGAAGGCCTCACCCACCGCCTCGGCGGCCTTGAGAAGGACTTTGTGACCGGTGCCATATCGACCGACCCCGCCAACCATGAGAAGATGGTGTATGTGCGCAAGGCCAAGATTGAGAAGATTGCCAATGACATTCCCGAGCTCGAAGTGCTGTGTGACGCCGATGCCGACACGTTGCTCGTGGGCTGGGGTGGTACCTACGGACACCTCTACACCGCAGCTCAGGAGCTGTGCAAGGAGGGCCGCAAGGTGGCGTTTGCCCATTTCCGCTACATAAGCCCGCTGCCCCGCAACACCCGCGAAGTGCTTTCGCGCTACAAGAAGGTGATATGTGCCGAATTGAACACGGGACAGTTTGCCGACTATCTTCAGAGCAAGTTTGCCGGACTTGAGGTTAAGCGCATCAACAAGGTTCAGGGTCAACCCTTCCTGGTGCAGGAGGTCGTTGACGGCGTTAAAAAATTTATGGACGAAAAGTAAAAAGTTACGACTATGGATTGCATAAAATATACAGCAGCTGACTATAAGAGCGACCAATCGGTGCGCTGGTGCCCCGGATGTGGTGACCATGCCATACTCAACGTGCTCCACAAGGCTATGGCCGAAATAGGCGTGGCTCCCCACAACACAGCCGTGATTTCAGGCATCGGGTGCAGCTCGCGCCTCCCTTACTACATGAACACCTACGGATTCCACACCATCCACGGCCGTGCCGCCGCAGTGGCTACGGGATTCAAGGTGGCCAATCCGGCAATGACCGTGTGGCAGATTTCGGGTGACGGCGACGGCCTTGCCATAGGCGGAAACCACTTCATCCATGCAGTGCGTCGAAATGTCGACATCAACCTGCTGTTGTTCAACAATAAGATCTACGGCTTGACCAAGGGTCAGTATTCACCCACAAGCGCACGCGGATTTGTGAGCAAGTCATCGCCCTACGGCACTACCGAGGATCCGTTTATCCCGGCCGAACTCGTGTTTGGCGCCCGTGGCAACTTCTTCGGCCGCTCGATCGATGTCGACCTGCCCATCGCCCAGGAGGTGATGGTGGCCGCCGCCCGTCACCGTGGCACTTCGGTTGTAGAGATGCTTCAGAACTGCGTGATATTCAACAACGGCATACACAACTACATCAGCGACCGCGAGTTCCGTGCCGAGCGCACAATTCATCTGCGTCACGGCGAGAAGATGCTCTTCGGCAAGAACATGGAGAAGGGACTTGTGCGCGACGGATTCCTGCTGAAGGCTGTCGAGCTGGGCAAGGACGGATACACGATCGACGATGTGCTCGTTCACGACGCTCACACTCCGAGCAACTTCCTCCACCAGCAGCTTGCCATGATGGACGGCTACGACCTGCCGCTTGCTGTGGGCGTGATCCGCGATGTGGAGAGCCCAGTCTACAACGAGGAGATTGACATGCAGATCGAGCAGGTGCGCGCCAAGAAGGGATTTGACCGGTTGCGCGACATGATTCTCGCAGGCGAAACCTGGGAGGTCAAGTAAGCCACCCGATCGGTGTTACGATAAAAAGCGAAGCGCGATTGTGTATCCCACACAGTCGCGCTTCTTTCGTTATTAGTGGAGGCGTCTTCGGCCTGTTGTATTAATCTCTATAGAGGCCGTTCCCAATTTTCAGTGTCCTCCACCCGATTACTCAATTCAGTGCATTAAAAGCTATTCTCTTTATTTATATGTTATCTTTGTTTCGGTATGGTGGTCTATAGCATCGCCGTCAGCGGCAGGTTCATCTGGGGCAGCTTGTCGCGGCGTATCATTACGTTGACCGCGCCGTTGTCCTTTCCGTCGGGACGGAATATGTAGGTCACCGTTATCTGCTCGCCGTTGGCTATTGTGGCGCTGTACATCGTTTCGCGCTTGTTGAAGTAGTAGGTAAACGACACCTGGTTGCTGTCGCTCGATATGATTGCCTTATCGGCCTGCTCTTCATCGTCCATGAACGCATCCTTAAGCCGTTGCGCGAGGGCTTTGCTGTTGATGGTGTAGGTGCGCACGGTCTTTTCGATTTTGTGGTTCTTGGGATTGCGCGTGGTTACCGAGTTCACTATCACCGACTTGTCCTTGGCTATTGCGTTTATTGCCGACTGGATGTTTTTCTGGGCCGAAATTTCGACCGAACATGCCACTGCGAATACCACTGCGAGCAGCAGGCTCTTGATGATGCTTGATGAGTTCATTGCTTGGAGTCTATTTGATTGATTAATTTATTATTGTCTGCCTTTTTGTTCTATTTCGTTCTCGGCCTGCTGGAGGTTGCGGTAGGTTTCGAGAGCCTTGCGCTCCACATCGTCGGCATGGGCGATGGTGGCCTCTATCTCGGGCATTATCTCGTTGATGTTGCTGTTGACCGTGTTGCCCACTTTCACGTAGCTGCCGTCGTAGATGCTCGTCGAGGATGTGCTGTCGGTGAACAGCGCTATTCCCACGCTCACCATCACAGCCACCATGGCTGCGGCGGCTATGCTCCACCTCACGAGCCTTATGCGTATGATGCGGCTCTGTCGGCGGTTCTCCTCTATGAGCCGGCGGGGATCCTCCTCCATCTTGCCGTCATACCACGCAAACATCGGGGCGTACTCTTGCAGCGACTGAGGCACATCCTCATTCTTGAAAAAGTCATATAGCGCCTGCTCTTCGGCGTTGCTTGTTTCACCGTCAAGAAACTTTTCGATGTAGTTCCTTACGTTTTTCTTTGTTATAATAGTAGTGTTCATCGTTCAATTGGGCATGAATTGTTGTTTTATTCTTTTTCTTGCTCTCGACAGGTTGACGCGCACGGCTCCGGGATTGCTTCCCGTTATTGCGGCTATCTCTTCGACCTCGAAGCCTTCGACATGCTTCATCCTCAGTATCGATTGCTGGAGGTCGGGCAGTGCCGATATTGCGTCGAATATCTCCTTGAGGCTCTCCTCCCGGATGATTTTCATTTCAGTTGATTCGTCGCCTTTTACATCGTATAGCTCGTCGATGTCGACCACTCCTGCTCGGCGGCTTCTTATGCAGCTTATTGCAAGATGCCGCGTGATGACCGAGGCCAGTGATTCTACGCTTCGGTAGTCTTCGAGTCGGTCACGCAGAAACCATAGCTTCAGCAGCGTGTCCTGTACCACATCTTCGGCATCGTCACCGTTGTTGAGGTACCGGATGGCGAGCTGCAGAAGTTGCGGACGCATACGTGTTATTCGGCTTTCAAACTCTTTCCGTTCCATATTCACCTATATGACGCAAAGATATAGCAAAACGTTACATCAATATTCCGATTTTTTTAAAAACACTTGGCGTGACTTGCATATTTCTCGTTTTTTTGCATACCTTTGCGAGTGCGAAAGTGCATAGTTGAATATTTAATTGAGAAATATAAAAAACGGAAATTATGGCAAACAATTTTAAGCCGGAAACCCTGTGTGTGCAGGCCGGTTGGTCCCCTACCAAGGGAGAGCCGAGAGTGCTCCCGATTTATCAGAGTACTACGTTTAAATATGATACGAGCGAGCAGATGGCCCGTCTGTTTGACCTTGAGGACACGGGTTTCTTTTACACCCGTCTTCAGAATCCCACCAATGAGGCCGTTGCCGCAAAGATTGCCGCGCTTGAAGGCGGAGTGGGCGCGATGCTCACCTCCAGTGGACAGGCCGCCAACTTCTATGCACTGTTCAACATCTGTCAGGCAGGCGACCACTTCGTGTGCTCGTCGGCCATCTACGGCGGCACGTTCAACCTGTTTGGCGTGACAATGAAGAAGCTTGGAATCGATGTGACATTCGTCAGTCCCGACGCAAGCGAGGAGGAGATTATAGCCGCTTTCCGTCCCAACACCAAGGCGCTCTTTGGCGAAACGATATCCAACCCCTCGCTCGAGGTGCTTGACATCGAAAAGTTTGCCCGCATAGCCCACAGTCAGGGTGTGCCCCTGATTGTCGACAACACATTCCCCACGCCCATAAATTGTCGCCCGTTTGAATGGGGTGCCGACATCGTTGTCCACTCGACCACCAAATATATGGACGGTCACGCAACGAGCGTGGGCGGCGTCATCGTCGACAGCGGAAACTTTGACTGGGAGGCCCATGCCGAGAAATATCCCGGACTTTGCACCCCCGATGACTCATACCACGGCCTCACCTACACAAAGGCTTTCGGCAAGATGGCCTACATGGTCAAGGCCACTGCGCAACTCATGCGTGACCTCGGAAGCATCCAGTCGCCGCAGAACGCATTTCTGTTGAATCTCGGTCTTGAAACGTTGCACTTGCGCATGCCCCGTCACTGTTCCAATGCTCAGGCAGTGGCCGAATATCTCTCGGGCAACGACAAGGTGGCCTGGGTCAACTATTGCGGACTGCCCGGCAACAAGTATCACGACCTTGCGATGAAGTATATGCCCAACGGCTCCTGCGGCGTAGTGTCGTTTGGACTCAAGGGCGGCCGTGACGTGGCTATAAGGTTTATGGACAACCTTAAGCTCGCCGCTATCGTGACGCACGTGGCCGATGCGCGCACTTGTGTGCTGCATCCTGCAAGTCACACCCATCGTCAGCTTTCCGACGAGCAGCTCCTGGAAGCGGGAGTGCGCCCCGACCTTATCCGTTTTTCGGTGGGAATCGAGAATGTCGACGACATCATCGCCGACATCAGGCAGGCTCTCGAAGCGTGACGCTTGCTGTTAAGTAGAAAACATTAATAAATATGACGCAGGGTTTCTCGATTGAGGGGTGCCTTCCATTGTTATGTGCATTAAAATCACTAACTTTGCGCTTTGATTTAATATAATAGGACAAAAACGTGGAACCCAAATATATTTTTGTCACCGGCGGCGTGGTTTCTTCCCTTGGTAAGGGAATTATTTCGTCGTCGCTTGCCTGCTTGCTGAAAGCAAGAGGCTTCAGGGTTACGATTCAGAAGTTTGACCCGTACATCAATATCGACCCGGGTACATTGAATCCCTACGAGCACGGCGAGTGTTACGTGACTGTCGACGGTCACGAGGCCGACCTTGACCTCGGACATTACGAGCGATTCACCAATGTTCCCACCACTCGCGCCAACAATGTCACCACAGGACGCATATACCAGAGCGTGATCGACAAGGAGCGTCGCGGCGACTATCTCGGCAAGACCGTCCAGATAATTCCCCACATTACCGATGAAATAAAGCGTAACGTAAAATTGCTCGGAAACACCGGTAATTTCGATTTCATAATAACCGAAATCGGAGGTACGGTGGGTGACATCGAGTCGCTTCCCTTCCTTGAAAGCGTGCGTCAGCTGCGCTGGGAGCTCGGTCAGGACTCGCTTTGCATCCACTTGACCTATGTACCCTACATCCGTGCCGCCAAGGAGCTGAAGACAAAGCCCACGCAGCACTCGGTGAAGCAGTTGCAGGAGGTGGGTATACAGCCCGATATCCTCGTGCTGCGTACCGAGAAGGAGATTCCCGCCGACATGCGCCGCAAGATAGCGCAGTTCTGCAACGTGTCGCCCGACGCGGTAATTCAGTCGGTCGACATGCCCACAATCTACGAGGTGCCCCTGCGCATGCATGAGCAGCACCTCGATGAGATTGTGCTTCGCAAGACCGGGGTGCCTGTCGAGGGTGAGCCCCACATGGAGCCTTGGCTCAACTTCCTCCGCAAGCTCGACAATGCCGAGGAGGAGGTGACGATAGGTCTTGTGGGCAAGTATGTCGAGCTTCAGGATGCCTACAAGTCGATCAACGAGTCGCTCTTTCAGGCCGCTACCTATAACGACCACAAGCTCAAGCTCGTGTATATCCACTCCGAGAAGCTCAATGCCGGCAATGTCGATGAGCTGCTGTCGCCGCTCGACGGCGTAATCATTGCGCCGGGATTCGGCCAGCGAGGCATCGAGGGCAAGTTTGTAGCCCTGAAGTGGTGTCGCGAGCACGATGTTCCCACATTCGGCATCTGCCTTGGCATGCAGTGCATGGTCATCGAGTTTGCCCGTGATGTGCTTGGACTGCGTGAGGCCAATTCTACCGAGATGAATCCCACCACCCCCGACAATGTAATCGACCTCATGGAGGATCAGAAGACGGTTGTCGACAAGGGTGGCACAATGCGACTCGGAGCCTACGACTGTCGTCTGCAACCCGGTTCGCGAGCCGCCAAGGCTTACGGATGCACCGATGTGAAGGAGCGTCATCGTCATCGTTTTGAATTCAACAATGAATACCGCGAGCGTTTCGAGGCCGCCGGCATGCGGTGTGTGGGCGAAAACCCTGCCACCCGCCTTGTCGAGGTAGTGGAGCTGCCCGACCACCGTTGGTTTATCGGTACGCAGTATCACCCTGAATACTCTTCGACGGTACTCAATCCCAACCCTCTCTTCCTCGACTTCATTAAAGCTGCAATCGCATATAAACACGAAAAGAAATAATGGATAAGAACACAATGTACGGATTGCTCCTGATGGGAGCTGTCATCCTTGGCTTCATGTGGCTCAACCAGCCCGACCCCAAGCCCGACAGTATTGCTCCCGCCGAGCAGATAACCGCAGAACAGGCCGAGGCGATGGCCGATGCACAGCTCGCTTCATCGCTCGACACGCTCACTCCGGCCGAAACTTCGATGCTGGCCGCCGCCGTTCACCAGTACGGAACTCCCGACTCGGTGTCAGGCCGCGTAACGATGCAAAATTCAAAGGTGGATCTTGTATCCGACGGATACCTGTTGACCGGCTCGGTCAATGTCGACGGAAAGAGTGTAGACATTGCCGACCTCTCCAATCCTGCTGCCGCAGGGCTTTCACCCGTCATCGCCTCAAAGGCTGTGAAGTTGCTTAAGACTACAACCCGTGAGCTTACCCAGTATCAGGGATTTGCGCGTTACCTGCAGGGTGACAGTTCGACTGTGCGTCTTGAAAATGAATACATCGCGCTCGACCTCTCCAACAAGGGCGGCATAATATCGCGTGCCGAGCTGAAGGACTACAAGTCCTATAAGGGCGGCAATGTCGTGGTGTTTGAGGGCGACGACAACGGTTACTCATTTATCCTCAACTCGGCCGACCGTGAGTTTGACACCCGCAACTTCTTCTTTGAGCCGGTTCAGGAGAGCGACACTACGGTGTTGATGACGCTCAATCTCGGAAGCGGCGCATCGTTTGGAATGCGTTACACCCTTCTCCCCGAAAGCTACGTGGTGAGAATGGAGGTTGTGCAGAACGGCATGCAGTCGGTTATTCCGTCAAGTGTGGCGACTATGGACTTCCTTTGGCATCAGAAGATGATAAGGCAAGAGGAAGGCCGCATGTTTGAGGAGCGTAACTCGGGATTGTATTACATGTATGCCGGAGGCGGTGTCGAAAACCTCAGCGAGTCGTCAAATGACGATGAGGAGGTCAACGAGCGCATCAAGTGGATAGGATTCAAGAATCAGTTCTTCTCGATGGCGTTTATAGCTCGAGGCACGTTCAATAACGCCAATCTCACATCAAAGATACTATCAAAGAGCCAGCCCGGCTACCTGAAGGAACTTGAGGCCGTTTCGTCGGTCGACTACAACGCTTCCAACCCCATGCCGGCGCAGTTTGACATTCTCATCGGCCCCAACCTCTATCCCATGTTGTCGGGACTTGATGACAAGCTGAACGACGGCGAGGATCTTCACTTGACACGACTTATTCCTCTCGGATGGACTCTCTTCCGCTGGATCAACACCTGGATTGTGATTCCCGTATTTGACATCCTTGGCAAGTGGTTTACCAACTACGGTGTCATCATCCTGTTGCTCACAATCTTCATCAAGATCATCATCTTCCCCTTCACCTATAAGAGCTACATGTCGCAGGCCAAGATGCGCTTGCTCGCTCCCGAGATAAAGGAAATCAATGAAAAGTATCCCGGTCAGGAGAATGCCATGACCCGTCAGCAAAAGACGATGGAACTTTACTCGCGTGCCGGTGCCAATCCCATGGCGGGCTGTCTGCCCATGTTGCTGCAGATGCCGGTGCTTATCGCCATGTTCACCTTCTTCCCCTCGTGTATCGAGCTGCGTGGCGAGCCCTTCCTTTGGGTTAAGGACCTGTCGGCTCCCGACGCCATCATCACCTGGAGCGGCAACATTCCCTTGGTCACCGAGTACTTCGGCAACCATCTGTCGCTGTTCTGTCTTCTCATGACCGTGACCAACATCATCTACACTAAGGTCACGATGCAGAATCAGCCGTCGGGAGCGTCGATGCCCGGCATGAAGTGGATGATGTATCTGATGCCTTTGATGTTCCTCGTCTTCTTCAACAACTATGCCGCAGGTCTTTCCTACTACTACTTCCTGTCGCTGTTGATCACAATCGTGCAGACCTATGTGTTCCGTCACGTTGTAAATGAGGAGAAGATGCGTGCCAAGATGCAGGAAGCTTCCAAGAAGCCCCGCAAAAAGTCGGGTTTCATGGCCCGTCTTGAAGAGGCCCAGCGTCAGCAGCAGGCTATGCTACGCGAGCAGGAGAAGCGTAAAAAGGGTGCCAACCGCCGATAAAGCGGCTCGCCGATATGATTTAAATCAATTGATTAGCTATGAATAATTTCGTGTTCTGGAGCCCGACCAAGTTCGTTTTCGGGCGTGACACCGAAAGCCGCACCGGAGCCTTGGCTCGTGAGTTTGGCGGCCGCAAGGTGCTGCTTGTCTACGGTGGCGGCTCGGTTGTGCGCAGCGGTTTGCTCGACCGGGTTAAGGCATCGCTTTCAGCGAGCGGTATCGAATGGGAGGAGATGGGCGGAATTCAGCCCAACCCCACCGACGACCGCGTCTATGAGGGGATTGAACTGGTGCGCTCGCGGAACATCGATATGCTCATTGCCGTGGGCGGCGGTTCGGTCATCGACACAGCCAAGGGCATCGCATGCGGAGTTCCCTACGAAGGCGACTTCTGGGACTTCTATTGCGGCAAGAAGATAGTGGAGAAGGCTCTCCCTGTGGGAGTCGTGCTCACCATCCCGGCTGCCGGAAGTGAAGGCTCGGGCAATTCGGTCATCACCAAGCGCGACGGACTCATAAAGCTCAGCCTGCGCACCGAAAGCGCCCTTCGCCCCAAGTTTGCGGTGATGAATCCCGAACTCACCTTCACGTTGCCTCCCTATCAGACCGCATGCGGCATCGTCGACATGATGGTCCACATCATGGAGCGTTATTTCACCAATACCCCTGATGTCGAGATTACCGACCGCGTGGCCGAGGGTGTGCTCACCGCGATAATGGAGGAGGCTCCCAAAGTGATGTGCGACCCCGAGAACTATGAGGCGCGTGCCAACATCATGTGGAGCGGCACTCTCGCCCATAACGGAGTGTGCGGCACAGGCCGTGCCGAGGATTGGTCGTCACACTTTATCGAACATGAGATAAGCGCTATATACAACGTTGCCCACGGAGCCGGACTTGCCGTCGTGGTTCCCGCATGGATGCAGTATGTGGCCGGTGTCAATCCCGTCAAGGTGGCGCAGTTTGCCCGCCGAGTCATGGGTGTCGTGTCGCAGGGCGATGACAGGTCGGTAGCAGCCGAAGGCATCAAGCGTCTTAAGGATTTCTTCATGAGCATAGGTATGCCCGTTACATTCAAGGAGCTCGGCATCGACAATCCCGACATCGAGCGACTTGTTGCAAAGCTTCACGAGCACAAGGGTGAACGCATCGGCGGTTATGTCAAGCTTTCGGCCGATGACACCATAAAGATATATGAGATGATGCAGTGACGCTCAGGTCACGGCACATATACGACTTTTTAGGAGAGCCTGAATGTGTACTTCAATGACGGAGTGCATCCCAGGCTCTCCTTGAATTTACTTAGACCTTCATTTACTCCGTCGCCACTGTCGACAGGCCCGAAGTCGAGCATCCTCGCTCCCTTGGCCTTGTAGTGACGCATCATGTGGAGCGCGAGAAGATTCATGGCTCCCGGATGACGGTGTTCGGGCAGGTCGCCCCAGTTGATGAGCTGCACTATTCCCGGGGCTGTGTGGTGCAGCTGGGCGGCTGCTATGTCGATTCCGTCAAGAGTCACTATGAAGAAGTCGCTGCCGGCCACCGGTGCGGTCGCCATGAAGTCGTGCAGCGACATTCGCAGCTCCCTCCCTTTTGCGTTATGATTGGCAAGTATCAGGTTGTAGTTGCGCGTTATTTCACTCTCGATTGCGGGTTGCCTGGTGATTGTATAGTGTGACATCAACGCTCGCCCTATGCTCCACCGCGATTTGGGCGACATCAGCTCGACAGGGTCGAGGTGACGCGTAAGGTCGGCCGCGTAGTTGAGGTGGGGTGTTATCTCGATGCCGGGTGTCGACATTAACGAGTAGGCGCATTTTATGGCGGCGTTGTCGCCGTAACATTCGGGGGGCAGTGTCACGACAAGCGATCGTTCCTGCGATTTAGTGAATGTGCAAAGCGTCTTGACTGCGTTGTCGATGCATCGGAACGACTGACGGCGGTTGACCGTCAATCCGCCGAACGGGGCCGACCACGGTGACATGATGGCTCCGTCACGCTCGCCAGCAATCATGCCGCAGCGCAACCTCCCTCCGTCATATAACGCAAGGTATAGCACATCGTCACACTTGCCGCGGTTCAGCTCTGAAAATTGGACTGAATTGTAGATGTGTCCCGGATGTGGGAATGCACGACGGTAGCTGTCGGAATCGAGTCGTTGTATATGCATCGTTGGGCTTTTGTCGTCACAATATTACGAAAAATAGTTCATATCCGCAATCTCCCGACATTGAATAAGCAATATTGAGCGTTGAGTAACGTTGGATTTATGTAAACGCTTACACTATGATAAATCGTTTTCTCAACATATTTCTTATAATTGTGCTTCTTGCCGTTGCGAGCGGTTGCATTGAGGATGGATTCACCGATGATTCGTCGGCCCGTCCCGAGTTTTCGGTCGACACCCTCAACCTTGGACTCACATTCACTGGCGAGCTCACACCCGTCCACAGTTTCAGGGTTTACAATCGTCACGACCGCAATCTGCTCATAAGCCGCATTGCGCTGCGTGACGGCAGTGACGCCTACCGGCTGAATGTCGACGGCGTTGCCGGCAAGGAGTTTACCGATGTAGCCATAAGGCCGCACGACTCCATCTACGTGTTTGTCGACGCACAGTTTCCTCCTGTGGGGCGCGACGGCAAGCTCACCGTTAAGTCGCTCCTCGACTTCGAGGTCAACGGCGGTCGCTCCACGGTGGTGTTGAGTGCCGAGTGCATCGACGTGACTGTCGTTCAGGCTTCGGTGTTGTCGGCCGACGCCCTTTGGTCGGGAGCTTATCATGTAATGGGTGATGTGACGATTGCTTCAGGCGTGACATTGAATCTCGCCGAGGGCTCGACGCTCTACTTCCACGACAAGGCATCGCTTAATGTCGAGGGTGCCGTTGTAGCCGATGGAACTCCCGAAAAGCCGGTTGTGATGTGTGGCGACCGCAACGGAACGATGGTGGGCCGCATCCCCTACGACATTGTGCCTGGGCAATGGGGCGGTGTCACTTTCGCAGGCCCCGGGAGCCGGTTGTCGCACACTGTTGTGCGCAACACCTCATCGGGCATTGCCGTGACGGGCGGTGAGCTCTCAATGCTTAACTGTGTCGTGCGCAACTCGCGTGAAAGCGTCATCTCCGTTACCGATGCCGAGGTCAAGGCTGTGGGATGTGAATTTGCCGACGCACCCGAAGGGGTTGTGACGCTCGACGGCCGCGCCCGATTGACAATGAATCACTGCACTGTCGCCAACAGCTACCTGTTTGCTCCCGTGACGGGCGCTCTGCTTGAGCTGAAAGATGACGGAGTGTCATGCCACATAACCAACTCCATCGTCTACGGCAAAGGCCCGATGATGAACACTAAATCGCCCGCCTCGGGTGATGTCACGCTACGGTGTTGTCTTGTGGGAACTGACGGCAGCGACGATGACACGTTCATCGACATGCTATGGAACTCCGATCCCATGTTCATTACCGACACCGACCGTTATATATTCGACTATCGCGTCGGTCCCGGTTCTCCTGCTTGGGGAGCCGCCGACGCGTCACTTACCTTGTCCGAGGCCGTGCGTGATTTCTACGGCCGTGAGCGAGGCTCGACACCCGATCTCGGTGCCTACGAGCATTGATATGGAATCATTAATATGCTATGATTCCATATCGTTAGAGTGTTACATACCGGCGTATGATTTTACTGTAGGGCTTTCAACATCGACTCCAAATTCACGGGCACGGGCCATGATGGCGCGTGCAAGTTTCGGCTTCAGGTCATCAGGACAATAACGGAAATAGGCTTCGGCAGCGCGCACATGTGCTGCATCGGGCATTGGGTATTCACGCCTTTCAGGAAGTCCGAACACCTCATCGGGCAGTTCTTTCTTCTCTTCATAACTTAATCGGTCGGTCATAATAATATTGATATTAATAGGTTACTTCTATCTTAAAGTAACATATACGGGAAAGCATCGGTGTGCCTCCCAATCTATTATTATGCTTTATTAACAGTATCAGTTTCCGTCGGCGCTTATTGCGGCAAGTAACGCCGCAAGTAATAGATATATTTTCAGGGGGAGATTATATTAGTTAAGATTTTTTGTGATTTGAAAATTGCAAGACGAAAAAAATACATATCTTTGTACTTGGTGAATGTGGCGATACGGGTTGTAATTTGTAATCAGGTGTCCCGAATTATTGCATTTATGGCTGGTCGCCGATTTTTTAACCGCTAAATATTCATGGACTCACATTATGATTAAAAAAATTGTATTGTTGATAGGAATGTGTCTGTTGTCGCTTCAGCTATTCGCGCTTGAAGGCAAACGGCTGCTTATCCTTAATTCCTATAATGAAGGTGCGCCGTGGGCGCAGGAAATCATAAATCCTATAATGCGTGAGGTGTCCAACCGCGACGGCTTTCAGGCCGTGGAGGTGGTGCATCTCAACAGCACCCTGATTCATAACGACAAGGACTTCGACAATATGTCGCGAGGCATATTCGACCGTTTTGTCGACCGTAAGCCCGACTACCTGGTGCTTGTGGGCGACTTTGCGTTCACGCTGCGCGACAGCATAGTCGAGCGATGGGGCGATGTGCCCATGCTGCTTGTGGTCCAGTCGGAGCAGTACGGAATGCGTGACTACTATTACACCTACATCGATGAAAATGAGGCGATGAATCCCGACAAGCTCTATCCGCTTGAGTCGATTCACGACGACTACAACTTCTCGATAGTGGTGACACCCAATCTCTACAAGGAAACGGTCGACATGATGGCCTACATGTTCCCCGACATGAACAAGCTTGTCTTTGTGGCCGATGCGCTCTACCAGAACAGGCAACTGAATCAACAGCTGCGTGAATATCTGTCGAAGGAGTACCCCGACATGGACTATGAATGGCTCGTGGCCAACGAGGAGAACAGCCGCGCCCTGCAGCAGTATCTCAACAATACCGACCACAACATAGGAATGTTGTTGTCGACATGGTTCTTTGAGCGAATGACGGTGCACGGACATCCGCAGCTGATTGCCGGAGAGGCGAGGATGATATCGGGTGCCCACCGACCGGTGTTCGGACTGCGTGCCGCCTATCTAAACTACGGAATAACGGGCGGATATTTCCCGTCGCCCGACGAGATGCAGAAGAAGATTCATGCCGGACTGCTTGACCTTATATCGGACAAGGACATGAGAAAGGTGCCGTTCAGGAAGGTGGCCGACTCCTATCCGATTGTCAACTACAACCACCTGATGCGTGACGGCATTCCCGAAAGCTCGTGTCAGCCCGGCACCGTGTTCATGAACCGCCCCAAGAGCGCATGGGAGCTATATCACACCTACATAATCGCCGGCGGAATCGTGCTGCTGGCTATTATGGCCGTGATTGTGGCGAGAGTTATGTTTCAGAACCGCAGGATTGCGATGTTACGCGCCCACGAGCGACTGCTCAACAACATGCCGGTGGGATTTTCGCAGGCAAAGGTGGTGCGAGGCAATGACGGCAATGTCGTCGACATCGAATATCACGGCGGTAACGCTATGTTCAGGGAGTTGCTGAAGAGGAACGCTTTGCCGGGGAAGCCCGACAAACTCTTTGACGCCGATTTCATCGCCAAGATTGTGGAGCGGCTTCTGCACCGCCGCCGGTCAGTGCGCTTTTCCTACAATTTCCCGTACACCGATGTCACCTACGAGTTCCTGATAAGCATAGGCAACGAGGTCAACAAGGTGGTGGATGATGTAAACGTGTTTGCCGTCGACATAACCGAAAAGTGCAACGCCGAGCGTGATTTGCGGGAATTTGCCCACAAGCTCGACGTGACGATGAACGTAGCCCACATAATACCCTGGCGCTGGGACATACGCAAGCACAAAATCATGTGCGAGGCCATGAGAATGCTTCGCCGAAGCCACTACAACGTTACGGCCATGGCCGAGGATGTGAGGGTGATAAACGAGGAGGATTATCTGAACTGCATACATCCCGACGACATGGAGCGCGTGTGTGATGTCTATCGCCGCTTTGTCGAGGGCCGGCTGGAGTATATCAAGATGGAGTATCGATTTATACGCAGGAAGCCGAAGTGTGACATGGTTGAGTGGATTGAGGTGTGTGCCGCCGTGACCGAACGCGACGACAACGGAATGCCCACGGTGCTGATAGGGTCGATGCTGCTGATTACCGAGCGCAAACGCCAGGAGGAGATGCTGATTGCGGCGCGTGAAAGGGCTGCCGAGGCCGACAAGCTGAAGATGGCCTTCCTCGCCAACATGAGCCACGAGATACGCACCCCGCTGAACGCCATTGTGGGATTCTCCAACCTGCTCGCCAAGACTGTCGATGCCGACAAGAAGCAGCGGTTTATCAACATCATAAACAAGAACAACCAGATGCTGCTAAAACTGATCGGCGATGTGCTTGATATGGCCAAGGTTGAGTCCAACACCCTCGACTTCAACTTCCGTCCCACCGACCTGAATCATCTGATACAGGAGGTCGACAGCACAATGCGTATCAAGCTCAGCAACGATGTGATGCTGAACTATGTGCTCGGAGCTCCCGACTGCATAATCGACACCGACCCCGACCGTCTTAACCAGGTGCTGATGAATTTGCTTAACAATGCGGCAAAGTTCACCACCAAGGGCAGCATAACATTCGGATATGAGCTGCGTGACGATGAGATATATTTCTATGTGCGTGACACCGGAATAGGCATTCCCGATCAGGATGCCGAGCGGCTCTTCTCGCGCTTTACCAAGCTCAACAACTTCATTCCCGGCACCGGACTCGGACTGTCGATAAGCAAGAGTATCGTCGAGATGCTCGGAGGCAGCATAGGGGTGAAGTCGGCCGGACATAACCGAGGCTCGATTTTCTGGTTCACGATTCCCAATAAGCAGGTTTCGGCTATGTCGGAAATAAATGAGATCTATTTTAGAGAAGTAAATTAGCAACCAAAACGTATATAAAGCACAATACAATTATGTCATTTGAATTTGATTCAAAGCCGGCTAAAGTGGAGGTCGATGTGAACGAGTTCATAATGTCGATTGCCGGCGCGGCGGCCAAGAGGGTGCCTTCGCGCACAATTCTGAATCACGTGCTCGGAGCCGTGAGGTGTAAAGTCAACACCGACCCCGAGCTGCTGTCGCAGGTCATGTTAAATCTTCTCGACAATGCCTGCAAGTTTACTTCGCGCGGCAGCATAACTTTCGGCTACGAGATGCTGCCTGATGCGGTGTGCATCTTTGTAAGGGATACCGGCGCGGGAATATCGACGGAAAGGCAGATGACGCTGTTTGACCCGACCGACGGCAACAGACACGGGCTTGCCCTCTGCAAGGATATCGTCGAGTCGCTGCACGGGGAAATAGGAGTGGAGTCGGACGGAGAGGGAAAAGGCTCGCAATTCTGGTTCACTCTGCCGGTCGAGTCCGATGAAGAGTCCGATGAGGCTGAGCAGCGTGATGTCACGCCTGTGCCCGTTTTCGAGAAGCCGCGTGACGCAAGCAGGCCCACGATCCTTGTCGCCGAGGATAACGACAGCAACTACTTCCTTGTGTCGTCGATACTCGAGGATGAGTACAATCTCATCCATGCACATAACGGCAATGAGGCCGTAGAGCTCTTTGCCGAATACAATCCGCATCTTGTGCTGATGGATATAAGCATGCCCGATATGGACGGATATGAGGCTACATCCATCATACGGTGCAGCAATACCGATGTGCCCATAATCGCCGTTACGGCCTACGCATTCCAGGCCGACCGCCTGCGCATAATGGATAGCGGCTTCAACGGATACATTTCCAAGCCCATCGACGCCGACCACCTCATGACGGAGATTGCCCGCCTTCTGAACAACGGCCGGTAGGGGCCGGCTGGCCCGTGGGGCTGTGCGGCGGGTATAAAGAATGAGGGCGTCAGAATTGATTCTGACGCCCTCGCTTGCTTATTGTCGGGGTGACTAGACTCGAACTAGCGACCTCACGCCCCCCAGACGCGTACTCTAACCAACTGAGCTACACCCCGATTTCTGAAAAGCGATGCAAAGATACTCACTATTTTTTTATGATGCAAGAAAACCGCCGCAAATCTGCCTAATTTTACTTATTTTAACAGTTGAAAACTCTCCGTGACGCTTAGACCCCGTACCTTAACGTTAACAAATATTGGGCCGCGAGGTCTTAATCGCGGGTGTAAAAAAGATTTGTATATAACGCGTTTTTTTTGTAATTTTGTTTGCCCTTTTAGGGCGTTTGACTACGCATTCAGCGTTTGCGTAAAATATTGTAATTCAAGAAATAAAATCTACAATAATAAATTTATGTCAGAACAAAGAGAAGAGTACGGTGCAAGTAGCATCCAGGTCCTTGAAGGCCTTGAGGCTGTGCGTAAGCGCCCGGCGATGTACATCGGAGATATCAGCGTTAAGGGTCTGCATCATTTGGTGTACGAGGTCGTGGACAACTCAATTGACGAGGCTCTTGCCGGTTATGCAACACACATTGACGTCACAATCAACGAAGATAATTCAATAACGGTTATCGATAACGGTCGAGGCATACCCGTCGACATGCACGAGAAGGAGCACAAGAGCGCTCTTGAGGTCGTGCTCACCGTGCTTCATGCGGGAGGTAAGTTTGACAAAGGTTCCTATAAGGTTTCGGGCGGTCTGCACGGCGTGGGCGTGAGCTGCGTTAACGCACTCTCCACCTATCTGCGCGCCGAGGTGCATCGCGACGGAAAGGCATACATGCAGGAGTATTCATGCGGAAAGCCCATCACCGATCTGAAGATAATCGGCGACAGCACCCACACCGGTACAAGCATAACGTTCAAGCCCGACGACAGCATATTCACCGTTACGGTCTACGACTACAACACCCTGGCCAATCGTCTTCGCGACCTGGCCTTCCTTAACGCCGGCATCACGCTGACTCTTACCGACAAGCGTCAGGTCGACGAAAACGGCGAGTACAAGAAGGAGCTATTCTACAGCGAAACCGGTCTTGAGGAGTTTGTGCAGTACATCGATTCGAGCAAGGAGTCGTTGATAAATGATGTCATACACCTCACAACCGAGCGTCAGGGCATCCCCGTAGAGGTGGCATTGACCTACAACACCACCTACAACGAGAATGTATATTCATTTGTCAACAACATCAACACCATAGAGGGCGGTACCCACCTGACCGGATTCCGTCGCGGACTCACTTCGACACTCAAGAAGTATGCCGAGGACAGCAAGATGCTCGACAAGGTTAAAATCGACATTTCGAGCGATGACTTCCGTGAAGGACTTACGGCCGTAGTGTCGGTAAAGGTGATGGAGCCTCAGTTTGAGGGCCAGACCAAGACCAAGCTCGGCAACAACGAGGTGATAGGAGCCGTGCAGACTGCCGTGAGCGATGCCTTGCGCACCTATCTCGAAGAGCATCCCCGTCAGGCCAAGCTGATTGTCGACAAGGTGATACTTGCCGCCACCGCCCGTCACGCCGCCTATAACGCACGAAAGAATGTGCAGCGCAAGTCGCCGCTTTGTGGCGGAGGCCTTCCCGGTAAACTCGCCGACTGCTCGTCGCGCACAGCCGAGGATTGCGAACTTTTCATCGTCGAGGGAGATTCGGCAGGCGGTACAGCCAAGCAGGGCCGCGACCGCACCTATCAGGCCATTTTGCCCTTGCGCGGTAAGATCCTGAATGTCGAGAAGGCTATGGACCACAAGATATTCGACAACAAGGAAATCACCAGCCTGTTCCGCGCAATGCGTGTGACTATAGGCACCGAGGAGGATTCCAAGGCGGTGAACCTTGAAAAGCTTGCCTACCACAAGATTATAATCATGACCGATGCCGATGTCGACGGAAGCCACATCGCCACACTGCTCATGACATTCTTCTTCCGCCGCATGCGTCCCGTTATAGAGAACGGCTACCTTTATCTTGCAACACCGCCGTTGTACAAGTGTACACGAGGCAAGGTCGAGGAGTATTGCTGGACCGATCAGCAGGTGCAGGCGTTTATTGCTACCAACGGTGACAAGACCAAGGTGATGCGCTATAAGGGACTTGGTGAGATGAGCGCACAGGAGCTGCGTGACACTACCATGGCCCGCGAGCACCGACTGCTGAAGCAGGTTACGATAAACGACGCTGCTGAAGCCGACCGCATTTTCTCGATGCTGATGGGCGAGGATGTTCCGCCGCGTCGCGATTTCATCGAGGAGAACGCCAACTATGCCAACATTGACGCATAGTAGAGCGTTACTTATTGTAAATACTGACATTGGACACTAACTAAAATTCATTTGTATATGGCTACAGCACCAAAGCATACCCGGCGCAAGGTTACGCGTGAATTATACGCGATGATTGATGATTTTATCGACAATCAGGGTAACAAGACATTCAATTACAAGCAGGTGTCGCATGCTATCGGGGCTGATACCCCACAGGCACAGAAAGCTGTAGCCATGCGCCTTGCCGAGATGGAGTTTGATGGTGAGCTGATTGAGGTGACTCCCGGTAAATACAAGGCTCCCAACCGGGGCAATGTGGCTACCGGAGTATTCACCCGACGCAGCAACGGCAAGAACACCGTGATTCTCGACGGTGACGATGAGGGAATATTCGTTGCCGAGCGCAATTCGATGCACGCCCTCAACGGCGACAAGGTGAAGGTTCTCGTGGCCGCCCGACGCAAAGGTGTTGAGCCCGAGTGCAAGGTGCTCGAAATTATCGAGAAGAACGATCAGGTGTTTATTGGCGCACTCACTGTCGAGCGTCACTACGGCACATTGTCGACCGACTCAAAGTTCCTGGCAACCGACATCTTCATTCCGCGCGGAAAGCTGAAAGGCGGCAAGACCGGCGACAAGGCCATCGTGCGCATAACCGACTGGCCCGACGATGCAAAGAATCCTCACGGCGAGGTGGTTGACATCCTTGGCCGCAACGGCGAGAACAACGCCGAGATGCATGCCATATTGGCCGAATTCGGACTCCCTTACCACTATCCCGAGCAGGTGGAGCGTGCCGCCGAGAAAATCGATGCCGGCATAACCCCGGCCGAGATTGCCCGCCGAGTCGACATGCGCGATGTGACCACATTCACCATCGACCCGCGTGACGCAAAGGACTTTGACGACGCGCTTTCGCTGCGCCGACTGCCCAACGGAAACTGGGAGGCCGGAGTGCACATTGCCGATGTGACGCATTACGTGCGTCCCGAGAGCGCACTCGACAAGGAGGCTCAGAAACGCGCCACCTCGGTCTATCTTGTCGACCGCGTGGTGCCCATGCTTCCCGAACACCTCAGTAACGGAATATGCTCGCTGCGCCCCGACGAGGAGAAGCTCACCTTCTCATGCGTCTTTGAGATGGACGGTGACGCAAATGTGATCAAGAGTTCGATTTGCCGCACGGTAATCAAGTCAAACCGCCGATTCACTTATGAGGAGGCTCAGGAGATAATCGAAACTGGCACAGGCGACTATGCCGAGGAGATACTCGAACTTGACAAGCTCGCCAAGATTCTGCGCCGCCGCCGTTATGAAAACGGCTCGGTGGAATTTGACCGCGAGGAGGTGCGATTTGACATTGACGAAAACGGCCATCCGGTCGATGTGTTCTTCAAAGTGTCGAAAGACTCCAACAAGCTTATCGAGGAGTTCATGCTGCTTGCCAACCGCACTGTGGCCCAGCGCATCGGCCAGCCCAAGGATAAGAAGAAGCCCAAGGCATTTGTCTACCGCGTGCATGACAAACCCGACGACATGAAGCTTGTCGACCTTGCCGCAATAGCCCGCAACTTCGGATACAAGATAAAGACCTCGGGCACTGCCAAGGAGATCAACAAGTCGATCAACAAGATGCTTGTCGACATAAAGGGCAAGGGTGAGGAGAATCTGCTTTCGGTTCTTGCCATCCGCTCCATGGCGAAGGCCGTCTACTCGACCGACAACATAGGCCACTACGGACTTGGATTTGACTACTACACCCACTTCACATCACCCATACGCCGCTATCCCGACATGATGGTTCACCGCCTGTTGGAGAAGTATCTTGACGGAGGACGCAGTGTCAATCAGCCCAAGCTTGAAGAGCAGTGCAAGCATTCAAGCGACATGGAGCAGCTTGCCGCCAACGCCGAGCGTGCTTCGATAAAGTATAAGCAGGTCGAATATCTTGCCGACCGACTCGGCGAGATGTACGACGGCGTCATTTCGGGCGTTACCGAGTGGGGACTCTATGTCGAGCTGAACGAAAACAAGTGTGAGGGCCTTGTCCCCATTCGTGACCTGGCCGATGACTACTACGACTTTGACGAGCGCAACTACTGCCTTGTGGGCCGACGCACCAAGACCCGTTATCGCCTTGGCGATGAGGTGAAAGTGCAGGTGGCGCGTGCCAATGTGGAGCGCAAGATGGTCGACTTCGCGCTTATCGACGACAAGGGTCGCCCTGCTGCCGATGACAATGCCGGAAACGATGTGACGGCAAAGGAGGCATTGGGCAACAGCGACAAGCTCAAGAAGGGCCCGCGCCGCGCCAAGCAGCAACGCACCCGTCGCCGCTGATCGGGCCGCGCCCGGGAGTTGACGCTTCACGCCTGTCATTATAAATTGGATTCACTATTAAATTTATACAACTATGAGATTTCTGATAGCCGTAATGTCGATTATGATGTTTGTGTTTGCAGCATGTGCCAACGGAGGCCATGCGACAAATGCAGTCAAGGCTGAATCCTCGCCGGTGTCGACGGCTCCGGCTGTCGAGGAGCTGCCTCTGCCTTCGGTGCCCTCCACGTTGACGGCTCCCGAGGAGCGTGCCGCCTATATAGTGTCGCATTTTTGGGACGCTATGGATTTCGGCGACACGATACGCAGCCACAATCAGGATTTCATGGAGCAGAACTTTGCCAACTACATCAGCCTGTTCCCTTATACCGACAACGCCGTGCTGGCAACCTGTGTCAGCGACCTGCTGCTAAAGGCCCAAGCCGATGAGGGGGCTTACAATCTGCTTGCCGACATTGCCGACAAGTACCTCTACGATCCCGAGTCGCCTATGCTCAATGAGGAGTATTACATCCTGTTCCTCGATGCGATAACCGGTTCCGACTACATGGACAAGACGCGCCGTTCAAAGTATGCCTATCAGCTTGAGGATGCTTCCAAAAACCGTCAGGGACACAAGGCCACCGATTTTGAGTTTGTCGACAGCAAGGGCCGCAGGTCGACGCTGTATGCCGCCGCCGACGGTCACAGTTACAGGCTTGTGATTTTTTACGACCCCGAGTGCGAGCATTGTGAGGAAACGATTGAGTTCCTGAAAGGAAATCAGTCGTTGAAAAATGCCGTTGCCGACGGAAAGATGAAGGTGATCGCCGTGTATGCCGATGGCGACGAATCGGTTTGGGAGGGTGCGAAGGGCTCTCTGCCGGCCGAGTGGGTCAACTCCTATTCACCCGACGGAGCCATTGAGGGCGAGGAGCTCTACGTGTTGAGAGCCATGCCTACGCTCTATGTCATCGCTCCCGACAACACCGTTGCGCTGAAGGATCCGTCGGACCGCATGGTTGTACAATTCATCGAGGAGGCATTAAAGTAGGCGCAGAGAAACAATTACCTGCCGCCGTTGTTTATAATTTGACATTAAGTCGTTGCACGGCAATAAAATGCGTGAGCATTGCCGTTATGTGGCTTAAAAATGTTAAATTTGCATTTTAAAATTATTAATATGGGAAGACTTGTAGCTATCGTAGGACGCCCCAATGTGGGTAAATCAACCCTTTTCAACCGCCTTACACAGACTCGTACCGCGATTGTAAACGACACCGCCGGTACCACGCGTGACCGGCAGTATGGCAAGGTCGACTGGTGCGGTAAGGAATTTTCAATTGTCGACACCGGCGGATGGGTGGTCAACTCCGACGATATCTTTGAAAGCGAGATAAACAAGCAGGTACACCTTGCAATCGAGGAGGCCGATGTAATATTGTTTGTCGTGGACGCCATGAACGGCGTTACCGACCTTGACGACCATGTGGCCGAAATATTGCGACGCTCCAAGAAGCCGGTGATACTTGTTGCCAACAAGGTCGATTCCAACGATTGGCTCTACAACGTGCCTGAGTTCTATTCGCTCGGGCTTGGAGAACCCTATCCCGTGTCGGCTTCCAACGGCTCGGGCACAGGCGACTTGCTCGACGAGGTGGTGAAGGATCTTCCCGAAGAGGACGACACCGAGGAGCAGCTTGAGCGCATACCGCGTTTTGCCATTGTTGGCCGTCCCAACGCCGGAAAGTCGTCGATAATCAATTCGTTCATCGGCGAGGACCGCAATATAGTGACCGATATCGCCGGCACGACCCGCGATTCGATATATACGCGATACAACAAGTTCGGCTTCGACTTCTATCTTGTCGACACCGCCGGAATACGCAAGAAAACCAAGGTAAACGAGGACATCGAGTACTACTCGGTTATCCGCTCGATACGCGCCATCGAGGCATCGGATGTGTGCATCCTCATGATTGATGCCACGCGAGGCATCGAAAGTCAGGATGTGAGCATCTTCTCGCTGATTCAGCGCAACAAGAAGGGTCTGGTGGTGTGTGTCAACAAGTGGGACCTCGTCGAGGACAAGTCGCAGAAGGCAATCGACTTCTTCGCCAATTCCATAAGGCAGCGCTTCGCCCCGTTCACCGATTTCCCGATAATATTCGGTTCGGCCCTGACCAAGCAGCGCATATACAAGGTGATTGAAACCGCGGTCGATGTCTACAAGAACCGCGAGCGCGTTATCCCCACCTCGCAGCTCAATGTCTACATGCAGGAGGTTATAGGTGCTTATCCTCCGCCGGCCAATAAGGGAAAATATATCAAAATCAAGTATGTTACAATGCTGAAGGAGTCGATGATTCCCACATTTGTATTCTTCTGCAATCTTCCGCAGTGGGTCAAGGATCCCTATCGACGCTATCTTGAGAATAAGATAAGGGAGAAGTGGGACTTCAGCGGTACGCCCATAAATATATTCATGCGCGAGAAATAGCATGACATGCACCTTGACATAACGCGTTTACTGTAATTTAAGAGAACTGAACAATGAAGACATTTGAAGAATTGGGCGTACGTGACGACTTGCGCAAAGCCATCGAGGAGCTCGGATTTGAGAATCCGATGCCGGTGCAGGAGAAGGTGATTCCCCACCTGCTGAATGAGGATGGTGATGTAGTTGCGCTTGCGCAGACCGGAACGGGAAAAACCGCGGCTTTCGGGCTGCCGGTGCTGCAGCGCATCGACATATCGCTCAATGTACCCCAGGCGCTGATTATAGCTCCCACACGCGAGCTGTGCCTGCAGATAGGAAGTGACCTGGCCGACTTTTCCAAATACATTCCCCGCCTTGAGGTGCTTCCCGTCTACGGAGGTTCAAGCATTGAAAGCCAGATACGCAGTCTTAAGCGAGGAGTGCAGGTGATAGTGGCTACACCGGGCCGACTCATCGACCTCATAAACCGTGGCGTGGTGAAGCTCGACGATGTACACACCGTGATTCTTGACGAGGCCGACGAGATGCTCAACATGGGCTTTGTCGACGACATAAACGACATCCTGAGCCATGTGCCCGAGAATCGCAAGATGCTCCTCTTCTCGGCCACAATGCCGCAGGAGATTGCCAAAATCGCCGCCAAGTACATGCACAACCCCCAGGAGTTTGTGATAGGCACCAAGAACGAAGGTGCCGAGAACGTAAAGCATGTCTACTACATGGTGAATGCCCGCGACAAATATCTCGCGCTTAAACGCATAGCCGACGACAATCCCAATATATACGGAATCATATTCTGCCGCACCCGCAAGGAAACCCAGGAGGTGGCCGACTGGCTGATTCAGGACGGATATAACGCCGACTCGCTGCACGGCGAGTTGTCGCAGACCCAGCGTGATGTGGTGATGAAGAAATTCCGCGACCATGTGCTGAGGCTCCTTGTTGCCACCGATGTTGCGGCGCGCGGCCTTGATGTGAGCAACCTCACTCATGTCATAAACTACGGCCTGCCCGACGACATAGCCACCTACACCCATCGTTCGGGTCGTACGGGCCGAGCCGGCAAGACGGGTGTGTCAATCGCCATCATCCACTCTCGCGAGCGCAACAAGTTGCGTGAGATTGAGAAGCGCATCGGAAAGACTTTTGAGCGCAAGGAAGTGCCCACACCGGCCCACATCATCGAGAAGCAGCTTTACAATCTTGCCGACAGGCTTGAGCGCGTGAAGGTTGACGATGATGAAATTGCAAAATATCTGCCCGGAGTGAGCCGTAAGCTCGGATGGCTGTCGCAGGAGGACTTGCTTAAGCGCGTAGTTTCGCTGGAGTTCAACCGACTTCTTGAATATTACAAGGATGCTCCCGCAATTGACTTTATCGATGAAAAACCGTCGAAGAAGGAGCGCAAGGAGCTGTCAAAGCCCCGCACCGCCGAAGAGAAGGATCGCCGCACGGCCGACCGTGGCATGGCCCGAATATATGTCAACGCCGGAAAGAGCGACGGATTCTATGCCGGAAATCTCATCGACATACTCAACCATTCGGTGCCGGGACCGCGTATCGATGTGGGTCGAATCGACCTGATGCCCGGTTACTCGCTGTTTGATGTCAAGAAGAATGATGCCCGCAGGGTGGTCGAGGCTTTGAACCACATCGACTTTGTGGGTCATAAGCTCTATGCCGAGATTGCCGATCCCGAAAAGGACTATTCGCGTGCAGCCACTCGTCGCAAGCGTGAGGCGGCATCGGCAGGTGCAGGCAAGCAGGCCAACGGCAACTTTGACAAGTTCATAAATAAGAAGGGGCGAAAAGGCTCACACAAGAAATAATAATCTCTCACTCATTGATTATGAATATCTTAAAGCAACTTTTTATAGGCGTGGTCGCCATGATTGCGGTAACGCCTTCGGCAATGGCTCAGCTTAAGTCGGTCGACGCTTTCACCAATGCGCCCATGTCGGTGTTCCCGTTACTTGACAAGAACGCACGCCTCGACATGGTCGACTACTTCAACAGCGGTTCGTCGACGGCCACTCAGAACTCATTGCAGGGCCGATCGCGTGTTACCGAGCTGACCGACAACGACATAAAGATAGCCATGACCGATGCGTCGAGCTATCAGCTGTCGATTCTTCCCGATAAGAGCAACGGTGGTTGTATAGCGCTTATTTCAACTGTCGCTACTCCGGCTCCCGACAGCCGCATAACATTCTACTCTCCATCGTGGCAGCAATATGACACCAAGTCGAGGTTTGAAGCCCCTTCGATGACCGACTGGCTCACCGATGCCGGCCGCAAGACTCCCGACGAGGTCACCAATATGGTGCCGTTCATGCTGGCATCCTATACTTACGACCCGGCAACCTCGACGCTTACGCTGACCAATAATCTTAAGCAATTCCTCTCGGAGGACATATATTCGATGGTGGCTTCGCTGCTTCGCGAGCAGCTCGTCTACAAGTGGAACGGAAGCCGCATGGTTAAGCAGAAGTGAGCAAGTCGCGGCAAGTGGAAGCGTTGACCCTGTATCAGCTTAATCGGCGCATAGCCGAACTCGTCACCAATTCATCGACTCAGAATGTGTGGGTCACTGCCGAATTGAGCGATGTCGCCGTGCGCGGAGGGCACTGTTACATGGAGCTGCTGCAGAAGGACCCCGACACGGGTGCTACTGTGGCAAAGGCCCGTGCAGCCATCTGGGCCAACGTGTTTTCGCGATTGCGCTCCGACTTCTATATTGCCACCGGTCAGGATTTCGCCACCGGGCTTAAGGTCATGGTGAGGGCGTCGGTGTCGATGCATCCGGTGTACGGGATGTCGCTGGTCATCAATGCCGTAAATCCTGAGTACACCATGGGCGATCTTTTGCGCCGCCGCAAGGAGATGCTTGCCCGGCTGAAGGCCGAGGGAATCCTCGACATGAACCGCAGCCTATGCTGGAATGAGCCCCCGCTGCGCATTGCGATCGTGTCGGCCGAGGGCGCTGCCGGTTATGGCGATTTCATGAACCAGCTCAACGGCAATCAGCTTGGCCTTCGCTTCACGACCCGGTTGTTCCCGGCCATAATGCAGGGCGAGCGCACGGCTCAGAGCGTCATTGCCGCCCTTGGCCTTATCGCTGTCGAGCAGGAGCAATGGGACGGCGTGGTGATAATTCGCGGCGGTGGTGCCACAAGCGACTTGATGGGATTTGAGAACTATGACCTTGCTTCGGCTGTGGCTCAGTTTCCGCTTCCTGTGATTGTGGGAATTGGCCATGAGCGCGATGTGACGATACTGGACTATGTGGCCAATATACGCGTTAAGACCCCCACGGCTGCGGCCGAGTGGCTTATCGAGCAGGGTGCCATGGCGCTTGACCGCCTTGACCGCCTCGGCAACGACATAGTGCATACCGTCAGGGAGCGTCTGGCAGGATGTAAGATTCAGCTCGGACAGATGGAGGGCGCCATTCCTTCGGTTGCCCGTGGAATGCTTGAGCGTTCCAACAATAAGATGGCGCGTTACGCGATGGCGTTGCAGTCGGTGGCGTCGAAGCGCATCATCCCGCAGCTGTCGCGTCTTGAGGCTTTGGAGTCGACACTCAAGCTGACGACGGCCAATGCCATAGAGCGTCGGTCGACCCGACTTGACTCGATGAACCGACTTCTCGACGCGCTGTCGCCTATGTCGACACTAAAACGAGGCTATTCAATAACACGCTTCAACGGTCATGCCGTGACAAATGAAGCCGACATCCCGGCGGGGGCAAGGCTTGAAACGACACTGGCCGAGGGAGTGATTGTTTCAATAAAACAATAACGCAATACGACGATGTCAAATACACCTGAATTCATCCCCGTAAAGGAACTTAGCTATAACAAGGCTGTGAGTGAGCTTGAGGATATACTGCGACAGATGCAGAGCGATGCGCTCGACATAGACCTCTTGGCCGCCTACACACGCCGAGCCACGGAGCTGCTGGCTGAATGCCGCAGCCGACTTACAGCTACCGACAAGGAGCTGCAGTCGATTCTGTCCAATGACAAATGACGCACCCTCCCGCCCGCGTGACGGCGCGCTCCGGCGTTGCATGTGATGTTATCGGTTGCCCAATAGATAATAATTCATAATTATTTCGCTATTGCGTCACGTGGATTGTGGCGGCTGCAAAATTTGTTGTAATTTTGTAGTCGTTAAACTCACCGAGTGCTTGCTACCTCGTAAAAAACAAGAATCATGAATCAATCAGTTCCCCGATTTACATTGCCTTTTCTGGTGCTCACTGTGCTATTCTGTGTGTGCCTTATAGTTTCCAACCTGATAGAGATAAAGACTGTCGACATCGGATTTGCCACAATCACGGCCGGCATGGTTGTCTTTCCGTTGAGTTATATCATCAATGACTGCATAGTCGAGGTGTACGGTTTCCGCAAGGCGCGCACCGTCATCTGGCTTGGATTTGCCATGAATCTTCTTGTCACGCTGTTTCTGCAGTTTGCCATATTGCTTCCCGGAGCCGATTCGTGGCAGTCGCAGGACGCTATGGAGGCGGTCTACGGCACCGTTCCCCGCATACTCGGGGCCTCGTTTGTCGCCTTCCTCTGTGGATCGATGGTCAATGCGTTGGTGATGAGCAAGATGAAAGTAGCTTCGGGAGGCCGTCACTTTTCACTGCGAGCCATCGTCAGCACTCTTTGGGGCGAAGGCACCGACTCGATAATATTTTTCCCGCTCGCATTTGGCGGTATTTTGCCTTGGAGGGAAATCGTGTCGCTTATCGTGGCTCAGGCGTTGTTGAAGACCGCCTATGAGATTGTTATATTGCCCGTAACGCTGAAGGTGGTGAAAAAGCTTAAGAGCATCGAGTCGACCGACACCTACGACCGTGGCATATCCTACTCGTGGTGGTGATCGATTACGGGAGTTTTTGCTAAATCAGCCCGTTGCCGGCTTTGATAATGTCAACGAGGATTGGCTTCAATCCGCCCACGAAGCACTCGACGGCTATCACCATAAGTATGAGTCCCATGAGTCGCATCATCACGTTGTTGCCGGTTTCGCCGAGAATGGGCACCAGCTTCGTGGAAGCCCGCAGGATGATGTAGGTCAATATGTAGATAAATGCGATGCTTGCCACGAGCGTTATCTTCATCGGCATGGTGTTGGCGTTTTCCATCAGCATGATGCCGTTGGCAATGGCACCTGGGCCGCAAAGCATGGGAATCGACAGTGGGGTTATGGATATGTCGTTGGCATAAACCTTCACCTCTTCATCCTTCAGCTTGGTGTTGGAGTATTGCGCCTGGAGCATGTCAAATCCTATCTTGAGTATAATGAATCCGGCTGCGATGCGGAATCCGTTGGTCGATATGCCGAAGAGTGTGAATAGTATTTGTCCGCAGAATGTGAAGCATATCAGTATTATAAATGATATTAGTGTTGCGCGTTTTACTATGCGGTTGCGCTGATCGTTGTCGAGGCCTTTGGTCATCGACAGGAACACCGGCATCGTGCCAAGAGGATTGGTAAGAGTGAAAAACGATGTCAGGCAGATGAATGCAAATGGAAGTAGACTGTCCATATACGATGTGATAAATTAGGTTTACAAAATTAATATTAATTTGGGAGCCGTCACAATGTTATAATGCAATCTTTTTCATTTTTTTGTATAACCGGACATCGTATTATGTTGTTGATCCGCCGCCGGGGCCGTTTTTAGCACGATTTTTCGCAAAATGCATAAAATTTTTCTCCAAAATTTGGCGGTTAAAAAAAAACTGCTTACCTTTGCATCGCAATTGAGAAATACATGACTCCGTAGCTCAGTTGGTAGAGCAAATGACTCTTAATCATTGGGTCGAGAGTTCGAGCCTCTCCGGGGTCACAAAGCAAAATGGCAAAACGCCGCAAAGCACTGAAATCACTTGATTTTCAGTGCTTTTTTAATTTGCCAAAATTTCAGATTTGCGCAGAATACAGAGGCTGTGAGTGAGTCATTAGTGAGTACTCACATTTGTGAGTAATTCGACTCACGGTTGGCGGGAATCGTCAGTGAGTCGGCTGATATATCGGCTATTAGCCCTAATTCAAGCCACTCAAAGTGGGGTTTTGAACGGAGGATGGAACCTTTGACCCGGTTAGGGTCGCAATTTTCGGAGTTTCTAAACACTCTTTAACTCTTGAAATATTCTTTAACTATAAATCCTACCTAAATCCACTCCATGACACTGATTGCCGCGCTTTGCGCCATTTTAATCTGTGAGCCGGACTCACGGTTTGCACACATAAAAGGCGTGAGTATCCTGAATGACTTGTATTGCGATATCAGATGCTTTTCTCAGTTTTGATATGTCGGTAAAAATGATTATATTTATATAACCATTAAACCCACAGAGAAATGACATCCGATTCTTATTTCACCCTGACTTTCTACGCCAGAAAGCCAAAGACCGACAAGAGCGAATATCCGCTCTACGCCCGCATCTCGGTCGGCGGGCAGATGACCGAGTTTACTATCGGCCGTTCCGTGAATCCAAAGCACTGGAACCAGAAACGCAACGTGAGCGACGGCACATCGCGCCGCGACAAGGAACTTAACAAATTCCTCGAAATGGTGCGTGCCCGTTTCTGTGAAATCCACAATATGCTGATCCGCGAGAACAAACTGGTTAATCCCGCAATCCTTAAAGCCCATTATCTCGGCACTATGGAAAAGCCGAAGATGATGTGTGAGGTATTCCGCGAAGCTAACGAAAAACGCAAGGAGGAACTCGACCGTGGCGACATAGTTAAGCCTACCTATCAGCGCTGGACTCGCTGCGCCGACTATCTGGAGGATTTCTTTCAACTCCACTACAATGCGCCCGACCTTCCAATAAAGGAGGTTACATCCGGTATGCTTGATGATTTCGAGCATTTTCTCCGCATGAAGAAAGGGTGTGCCAACAATGCAGCCGTCCGTTATCTGCGCTGTGTGAAAAATGTGTTGCAGTATGCACTGGCACACAAGTGGATCACCCACGACCCGTTTATCGGGAAAAAGTATCAGCGCACATACAGCGAGCGTCAGTTTCTGACTGAGGCCGAACTCAAGGTCATAATGGAACTTGACCTGAAAGAGTTGCCCCGTCTGGAGATAGTACGCGACACTTTCGTGTTCTGCTGCTTCACCGGACTTGCGTTCTGCGACATGAAAGCCCTTACATACGACGATATCCAAGATGACGATAAGGGCAACACATGGATACGCAAAGCCCGCGCAAAGACAGGAGAGATGTGCATCGTGCCCATGCTGGAGGTACCCCGTCAACTCATTCTCAAATATGCCGAGCATCCTGTAGTCAAGGAAAAGGGAGTGGTAATGCCCGTGATAACCAACCAGAAGATGAACGCATATCTCAAAGAGATTGCTGATCTGGCAAAAATAAAGAAACATCTCACAACTCACGTTGCCCGTCACACATTCGCCTCGATGTCGCTGTGCAACAACGTATCAATCGAGGTTATCTCCAAGATGCTCGGTCACAGCGATATCAAGACAACGCAAATCTACGCAAAGATGCAAGACCAAGCCGTATATGACGGCATGGCTACGATGCGAAGCAAGTTCAATACACTTCATATCGTCTGACAACAACCATCCGAAGCAGAAACGCGGTCATCGGAAAATCCGGTGGCCGCGTCTCGTGTTCAGTATCTGGGTCTATAGGTGGATTTCAAAAATATTTCCACATCGTCATCAGCATATAGTATCTTGCCGTCAAGCCGATAATAGGCTATCAGTCCACTATCACGATATTCCTGCAAGGTACGTCTTGAAATATTGAGTTTATCAGCGAGTTGGGCATCAGTATAGAATCTTTTGCCCAGAAATAATGGCTGGATTTCTTCGCTCAGTCTTTCTACAAGTTCAAGTATCGCCAGACTGTCGGCATAGAAATTCTCAATATCGCATTTACGAATGGTGTCCTTCATCGGAAATAGCTTTTACTCGTTCAAGAAGGCGAAAAGCATCATCGGCGAGATACAGATAACTTTTGCCGCTTTTTACAAATCCTATACGTCCGCTTTTCTTAAGAGAACGTGCTTTTGAAGGAGAGATGTTGAGAAACTCGCAAAGCTGTTCCAGCGTAAGCAAATCGGCAGGCTCTTTGTTGCGCACTCGCTCGTAAAGACCCGTTATTACCTTGCGCAGATAGGCAGTCCGATCGAGAATCTCCTCCAATACAGACCTTTCAATCTGGATAAATTCTGACATAAATTTCAGTGGATTTAGTGGTGGTGTGGATAAGAGCTGTAAAAAGGCAGCGGGTATCCCTCCCGCTGCCTCACCACTAAATCCACAATCAAAAATAAAATTTATGACTGCGATTCAGTGGCAAAGTTAGCGATTTCTATCCGATTTTCGGCTATGTTGGGCCGGTTATTTTTGATAGAAATGCGATTAACAGCGGATTGCAGCGTTTTACTCTCCGGCTTCAGGGTCGATTGTCTCTATCATGCACAGCAGTGAGCCGGAAAAGTCCTCGATTACCGAGCGTCCGGACTGGTCGCCTTGGTAGAGGTCGTTAGCCTCGAACTGCCATGTGAGCAGCATCTCGGCGAACTCGCGACCGGCAAACTCGTCATAGACATACTGGCCTTCGGGCGAGAGATACACATCGTCGCCGTCGAGAATGACGAGTCCCTTGCGTATGAGACTGTCCAGTGCGCTGCCGTAGTCGCCGGTTTCCAGCGTGTACGGCACGTTGGTGTGCATCATCTCATCGACATACTCCGCTTTTGAGGTCACGGCGCACATCACATCGGTGAGGGCGTTGGATTCTGCTACCGGGGCATCGCAGGGATATACCGCCGCGTCTGCGATTGTAACGCCCGTCTGGAACGTGCCCGTCTCGGTCACTGCATACGCCTCTCCGGTAATCTCCCACTGGCGGTAGAACACGGCTTCGCCAATCTTGAACTCTACGGTGGCATACTTGCGGCTCGGCTGTTGCTCAACAACCGCCTTCATGCGGTTGAATATGAGCCAGTAGAGCTGCTTCTCCTTTTCAGGCAGTTCCTGGTCTATGGCGCGGAGGGTGATTATCGCATGGTTGTCGATGGTCGCGTCGTTCTCGCCCCAGCGGTAACCGGGCGTGTCGGGGAATACCGTCCGGATATGGCCTCTGAGTTTTTCGGGCAGATGTGAGCAACGTGTCAGTGGCGAGGAGATAAGCCCCTTGTCATAGAGACTCCGTGCCAGTCTGAGAGTCTGGGTGGGCATGAAGCCGAGATTATTGAAGGCATCCATCTGGAGCGTGAGCAGCGTGTGGAAACGGATATTGAGGAGGTCAGTCTCGTCAACCGTCAGTGTTGCCGATACCGTCTCGCCGACAGGGATTTCGTCGGCGATTGCGAGGGCGTCTTCCTCGGCCTCCCATACGGCTTCGGATTCAAATCCCTCGCCGCCGTTGACATTGATACGTATTGAATGTCCGTCAGGGATACCGTTATAGTTGTCGAAACGGCCGGTAAGGTCGCCCACATAATCGAGGGCGATTGCCTCCTGACGGGTAAGGTCGTATTCGGGCAGTCCGATATGGAGGAATGTCTGGTTGATGTTGTATGTGAACATCAGGTCCATGCCTTTCGACACAAGGCCGGTCTGTGCGAGGCGGTGCAGGTGTCGCCCGGACTCGCGGAAGTGGAAGGCTCCGCGTATGGCGCCGTAGCTGAGGCGCGTGAGCCACATTCTGCTGCGGGGACATCCGACACGGAAATGGCGGCAGATGTTGAAGAAGCGTGCCTGTGCGTCGGCTCCGCCGTCGGAGGCGAACACCACTTCCCCGGCTTCACGGAACAGGGGCTTGAGCTGTCGCTCCAGCTCTTTCATCGTCACCGACATACGGAACTTGTCGGGCATGAAGGGATATTCTCCCTCGGCCAATTCGCACAGCGGAGTCTGGCGTATGAAACGGGGCGGGATGTTGGCGACGGTGACGGTGTCGGATGTGTAGATGCCGTTGGCGGCTTCGGTGTTCGCGCCCAGAGAAAGGGCAACGGTCTTGGTGGCGAGAATGTTCTCGCAGATAATAAGAATCATAAATTTAATGTGGGTTTAGGGGTGATTTTATGAAAGTCACGGGGACGGTCGCCCATCCCCGTGACTTGGGGATAGTTGTGTTTGGGTTGACACGGTTGGCCGCAGGTTGGGATACTCATAGCTTTGCTGTGGACATAGTGGTTGGAATCGCGGCTATGCGGCGGCAATCATGTCGGGTGAATCGCAGTATAAACTGATTGTGGATGGGTGAGTGGCGGTCAAGGCTTCGGGCCTCTGGGCTTACGCTGCTGCCTCTGCTGGTTTTCGTCCTTCGGTGCGGTCTGCCCGCGCTGGAGCGGTTCCTGCACGTTCTTGGTCGCCTCGTTGGTCGCTCCGTTGTTGTTCACGGCGTACTGGGTCTTGCTTTCCTCGGCGATGCCCACAACCTTGTCGCGGTCGGGATATACCCGCGTGGTCTCTGGCTGACGCTTTTCGGGATTGTACTGGAAATAGACGGTGCAGTCATTGCCGAATTTGTCCTTGGTCTCGCCTACGAGGACTTTCTTACCTGCGAGATAATCGGCCTGCTGCTGTTCGTTCAGCGGTAGCTTGCACCAGTGTTCGAGGCGTTTGACGGAGCCGTCGGGATTGTGCCATGAATCCCGGACTTGCTGTTGCTGGGAACTGTTCTGTTCCTGCTTCTGGCGGTAAACATCGGAATTGACAAACACGATGTCACGTTTAGCGGCGTTGTATTGCAGGTCGGCGGTGAATTTGGCACCGTTGGGCAGTTCCATGTGCTGCTCGCGTATCATGCCGCCGTTTTTGAGTATGCCGATAGCCTGCATATCGAGGCTGATGTTGGCGACTTTGGGCTTGATGTAGATTTTATCCACCGGCATGGCCTCTATCTCATTGGTGAGTCTGTCGATGCTCACGAGGCACTTCTTCATTTCCCCTGTCTTGGGGTCGGCGAGTTCAACGACTTTGCCGAGATTGCCGGTCTTGCGGAGTTCCGCCTTGTCCTCCTTTGTGAAAGTATAGCCCTTGAATTCCTGATCGAGCTGCGGCTCATTGCGGATGAAATGAGGCACGAGTGAATATGAGCCGTCGGGGTTGCTGCGGAACGAGAGTTTCGCCTGAAGGGAGAATGTCTCGTCGCCGAAACGGGGCGTTACCGTGAATAGCTGCGGCGACTTATGGTTATATACCATCTGGTCGAGTGCCCCTGATTTTTCAAGGTCGTCGCGCTTTATGCCCCACTGCTTTTCTATTTTGTCCCAGTCGATGCTGTCGCGGTCGATGGGCGGCTGCTTTACGCCGGTCGTTTCCGGCTGCTGAGGCTGTTGAGTCTGAGACGGGGCCTGTTCCTGCTTCTCTGCCTGTGCGGGGGCTTTCAGTTCCACCTCGTAAGGCTTGAGCATTTCGGCATTGTCGCCGGGATTCTTGATTATGTCCGCCATTGCGGGGCCTACAAGCTCGTATTTGTCTTCCTGCAATTTGAAGAAGCTGAACAGCGTGGGGTTCCTGGCCTGCCGCATGAAATTCGACATGAACGCTTCGAGGGGGTTCTGCCCTTTGTTGAACTTGATAAGTTCGCTTAATGGCGTCGATTTGACATCAGCCATCTTGGGAGTGCCGTCGGGATTCTGCCCTACGACTGCTCCCACTTGCCCGCTTGTGTTGTCGCGGGCGATCAGCACTTCCTGCTGGTCGGGAGTTTGGTCCATAATGAATTTATGATTTAGTGGTGGTGTGGTTGGCGTTTCCGCCGTTGGTTGATTTCTTCTTCACAGTCTTATAGTCTGGATGGGACGAACTGATGAAGGAGTTTTCGAGAAACCTGTCGAGGTCGCATTGAAGCACAAACTTGATATTGCCTTCGATGCTCTCGTAAACCTTGATTTTTCCTGCGTCGCGGTAGCGTCTTATTGTTTTCTCGCTGACATCAAGCCCGGTTACGATGTCTTCGAGAAGAATAATCGGCTCTCCGTGAAAGTATAATCGCGGTCGGTTTCCCGTCGGATACTGACCGGGACTTCTGGCGCGCTGCTCCACAAGTGAAATGTATGCGTTTGCGGCGGTCTTGAAGTCAGCCTCATGCGTGTCGTTCTGTTGCATAGGCTCAGTCGGTGGCTATGTCAGTGTTGCGAAGTGCCGGAACATCGAACCCGATAACCGGGCCGAGCATTTTTGCGGCGGAGATGAGAAACATCGAGCCTAACATCCATGCCTTAGCCTCATCAGGCATTCCGGTAAACGGATTGAAGCCGGACTTGCGGGTTGCTGACTTGCGCCCGTTGATGCGCTTTCTCTGTTTGGGCTTCCTGCTGAAGCCTGCGGCGTTTGGGGGAGTTGTTGTTTCCATACGGTTATATGTGTTTTGAGTTAGACTTGTCGAGGATTGCGCCTCGTTTGCAATTATAACCGACTGGATTTTAGAAAGGGCGATTTAAGGAGTGTTAAAGTTGTAATACGCTGAGATAATGGAGATTTCAGTAATGAAATAATTGTGATGTTAAATCTTGACTGTTGGCGAACAACCAACTGTGTTTTTCCAAAGGTAAAGGATTTGAGTGTTATAAATGGCTTAGATTAGGGCAAAAAATAGCGTGCATTTCACGCTAACTCTATTGTTGGCTCTGGACTGCCTTGAACGATTTAGACATGAATGCACGCTATGCGATAAGCATAGCATAAGCATCACGCCAAGCTCGTTCCTATAAATTGTCCAGATTTACAATAGAACTTATGCGGAAGTTATGTTATCCTGTATTGTAAACGCGACTGACTCTTCAGTCGCTATTCTTTGCTGTTTAGCGTTGCAAAGTTACGCATTTTTATCGAGGTAATCAAGCCTCAATTTCTCCGTCCGGATTGATATGGTGCTTCTTACGGAGCTGAATAAGTGTTTTTTCGGATACATTCAGCAGTTTTGCTGCACCTCTCCATGTGCCCGCACGGATATAAGCTCTGATTATGCGGTCCTTTTCCGCTTTAGGATTTCGGTGGGTCTGGTCTTCGGCAGTTTCCGGTTGGATATCGCTGAAAACGAGGTCATCGGCAGATATGGTGTCGCCGTCGGCATGGAAGGCAGCCATGAGAACTGTGTCCTTCAGTTCTCGTATATTGCCGGGCCAGGGATAGAGTTTCAGAGCCTTGATTGCCGATGCGTCGAGTCGCTTTTTCGTCTGGGATGTCTTATGCGTATATATTGCGAGAAGATAATCGGCAATGTCCGGAATATCCTCGGTCATCTCGCGTAATGGCGGCACTGTGATACCCGACTGGCGCAACATATAGAAAAGGTTGTCGCGGAAATCTTCCTCGGCGAGCATCTTCATCAGTGTGCCGTTGGCAGTGCATATCATCCTCACATCGGGATGCTCCTCCGAAAGAATGTGCAGGAACACCGATTGTTTCTCGAAGTTGAGCAACTGGATATTTTTCAGGATGATTGTTCCGCCGGCAGCGTTCTGGAAGTAGCTCTTGATGCGGTTATACATCTCGTTGCGGTCGGATTTCGGGTCATGAAGCCCAACAAGCTCGGCGCCTCCGGCCTCGATTACCGTTATCGGCTTTTGTGTCCGAGAACTTTGAAGATAGATTTGTCGTGCAATTTGCTCCTTGCCCATGCCGCTTTCGCCGAAGATGATGCAGTTGGCATTGGTTTGGGCTATGCGCCCGATAGTCTGCTCAATTTCCTTGAACTTCTCGCTTCTTCTCGGAATCAGCGCGTTGTCAAGCTGGATTACAATGCTCTCCGGCCTGGCATATTTGCCAACGGTTTCAATGAGCTGCTTGTCGATAGCCGGTCGTTGTATCACATCCACGGCACCACCATCGCGCATAACCGTGAGAAGATCCACGGCATTCATGTTATCCACTATGGCAATCACGGGGAATTTGTAACCCTCGCGCTTTTGCCAGTTAACTAACTCTTGTGCCGTGCCGCCGGTGAATTTCATCGCTGCGACCACGACAGCGCCTGGTGGCAATTTTGCCACCGCTTCTTTTGCCGCCTCCATGTTCTCGACGGTTATCGGCTCATACCCAGCTCGCGTAAGCAAGCCCGACATAAGCCGACGGTCGGATTCGGAGGCATCAACGATAAGAACTCTGTTCATGTCTGTTGTTGATTGGGTTAAACATTTAGTTCATATTTATATTTCATCAAAAGTCCCCCGACAAAAATGCCGAGGGGCTTCACAGTTCAATATTTTAAGTTCGTCGGAACTAATATCATTTCGATATTTATTTGATTATATTACTGATAGCTGTTTTGACTATCGATATAAAGTATAATGCAAAATCACTAAGCGTCTATGACTTTGGTAGTGACGAATGTCCCGACCGAGCATATTAAACCAATTGTTATAATCGATTCCTTTCTAAAAGTCCAGCAGATTTACCTTTATACTTATTCATAGTTGCGTTGAAAGAATAGCGTACAATCAGTCTTATTGCTTGCGTATCACTATAATTCCACTTGTTTAGTGTCATCTGCTCACCATATGTTATCATAGAGTTTCTTGCTGTCTTAAACACATCCGTGGCTTGAAGTTGGAAAAACCAATTATTCAAATTTTTGGTCATGCCTATATTTAATTGCCACGATGGTTTAAGAGTGACAACATCCATATCTCCTTGCGTTCGCCCCATCAAATCGGCAGTAAGATTAAAACCTTTGCCCAGATTTATTGTATTGTAAAAATTCCAAAACAAAATCGGGGTATTCATATTTCGGATTCCATTCATTGTTGGGATGTCAAAGTCCTGTCCCAACAGGTTTAGTCTTAATCTTGGAGACCACCTTTTGATTTTTGGAGATAAAGAAAGTACAACATTATATTTTGAAATGTGAGAAAAATTGTCATAAGACATCAGATTGACTGGCGAACCTGACTCGTAAGGCTTTATAACGCTCATTATTGCGTCTTTGTCATATTGCCAGCCCATACTGAAAAATATCCACTTCCATACCCCGGCTAATGAAATATCATGTATCATTTCTGAGGTCAGATATGGATTCCCGGTTTCATAAGTAAATCTGTCATCGTATTGAATTGCACTGCTTAAGTGGCTATAAAGCGGACGTTTAGTCTTAGCGGTATATGAAAGCGTAAAATTAGCTTTTCTTATGGGGAATGAAAAGTCAAAACTGGGATACAGTCTGCTGTATTTTCTACTTTGTTCAGGAACAAAAGAAGAGGATATATAATAATCCGAAACAGTCCTCTCATATCTTATTCCTGCATAGAATTCTACTTCATTTACTGGAACATTGACAGACAGAAATCCTGCAACGGTAGATTCATTTATGTGGTCATCGGCATCAGGCAGCCCGTCATTAGTATTTGTGAATTTATCTTTTCGGTCTGTTGAAGTAAACTCGTAACCGAACTCAAGTTCATTGTTGCCAAAGTTATATGAAGCTACCCCTTTGGATGCCCACAGGATGCTTTTAATTGCGTTCAGACTGCCAATACTTTTATCCCCGCTTTCATCACTTGTTTCAAATATAGCCTGTACGCTATTATTTCGCTGAGAATAAAAGTCATTGGTGATGTTTATTGTAAATGACTTGATTTTGCCAAGATAGTAGAGATTTACAGAGTTTGTAGGCAGACTCCGACGATTCCAGTAGGTGTCGTACACTATATTCTCGTTCATAAGACCATTCAATAATATGTCTTCATCCGTATGCCAGTTTGATTTGGAATATGGCGTACCAGTATATTCGTATTTAATTCCTACTGAATGATGCTGATTTATTTGCCAGTTTATACCTACGTTTCCAACAAGATTAGTGCTTTTCGGCCTGATTAGCATGTCAGCATCAAGAAGATAATTGTCCTTATCGGTTCTTATATCAGTCGTATTCTGTTGCTCCTGAAATCTTCGTGCATAGTCAAAACTGAACGAGCCAAATACATCAATACCACCAGTTCTATAATTAAGAGACATATTATCAGCTTGTGAAAACGAATGAGCCTGCCGCCCTGACACTTGAAACGAGCCGCTTAAGCCATCACCTTGTTTTCTGACAGTTTTAATCAGGATTACAGATGTTATATCTGCACCATATTTCGCACCGGGATTCGAAAGGATCTCAACGCTCTGAATATCTTTTGAGGATATGCGTTCCAGTTCAGAACTGTCGAGCATCCGTCGTCCATTGATATAAATCTGAGGACTCCCTTTGCCTATGATTTCAATATTGCCTTCATTTGTTCTTATACCCGGCATTTGGGCTATGACATCGAAGCATGTTCCGGCATCACTTAACGGAGTACCTTTAATTGTCATGCTTATTCCTCCTTTTGAAAGCTTATATGGGGCGATGTTCGCTGTAACAACGACTTCCTCTAATAATCGTTCTTTAGGGTTTGTAACTGAGTCTGCGTTGTTGACTGACTGGGGAAAGGCCAGACAACAGGTGAATGACACCAATAAGAACATTAAAATCTGTTTCATACTCTTTGTTTTTTGCTGCAAAGGTATTGGCAGACTCACTCTGCTCAAAGGATTTGTCGTTTCACATTTGTTTCAAAGCCGGAGGTGACGTTTCAAATTCGTTTCAAAACAAGCATAAGGATGTTATTTCCAACCAAATATAAATTTAGCCATTTCATCGGACAGTTTACCTTTCAGACGCGTTTTTCTTGACCTTACAGCTCCGACTGAAACGCCAAGACAAGCCGCAATGGCAGTATTTGAAACATGCATGACTGATAGTAGAGACGTCAGAATGTCATCCATAGACAGTTTGCCGGCATCCATTTTAATATCCACAATAAAATCTGCAAAACAATCAAGCAACGTCTGTCTTACCTTTGCCCGATCCTTTACCGAAAGGTAAGTTTCACTATCGTTATAGGCTATCTCGCCACGTTGAATCAAATCGAAGATACCGGTTTCCCGGAAACGGCTGACACTTATCTCAGCTCGCTTAACGATAATCTCAAACGAACCGGAATTCTCGTACGCATTTTCATCAGCCTCTATCAATATCTGCTTTTGCCGCAGGAGATCATACTCTTTATGTAGTCGTATATATTTACTCTTGCCACGCCAGAATATCAATCCTGACACTACCGCAGCCACCAAAATTACGACAAGGACAATAATCCACGCCCTTTGCGCACGTGTTTCCGAAGCTAATAACTCTATTTCAAGACTGGCATTGTTCTCTGCTATTTCAGTTTCAATCTTACGGTCAAGCGCGATACGCGCACTTATCGAATCATTGATTTCAGTTCCATCTCCGGGATAAACCTTTCCGGTCAAAGCATAGCTGACACAGTTGGATAACATTCGCAGACTATTGTAGGTATTGATTGAATAGTTTTCAGGAGCTGAGTCATATCGCTCTTTTGCGCGTTCAAGATAAGTATTTGCTGAATCCGTTTGCCCGTGATTGAGATATAGGAAACCTTTGGTAATTAACTTCCCAAGATGTGCCCCTTCTATTCTGTCGAGGTATTTTATGCTTTTATGAAAATCCGCAGTGGAAAGATTGGAATAGTTTAATGCAAAAGTAGGATAATATGTGGAATTGGCAGGAGTATATTCAATAGCTTTATCAATGTAGGCAAGGGCAGAATCGTTTTCATTCATAAAAGCATAATATATTCCTATATCATGCAATAACCGAGACCTGTTTTCCCCTAACGAATCCGCTCTATATGCTCGATGACTGTATTCTATAGCCTTTTTATAATCTTTCTTTAGGAGGGGATGTGAGTAAAGTTCAGCGAGGTCAAGATATACATCACAAGTTGAGGGTGACGTTCGGGATGTGGATAAATCCGCTGCTTTGTGAAGATAGACGGCTGCCGAATCCTGTTGCCCCTTCCATAGCATTTTAATGGATGCAAGTTGATACATTTCCAATAGGTGAATTGTATCACTCTCTTGTGAATAATGAGCGGCGGCATCATCTATTCCTCTCAACAGTAAATACGTTTTCCCTTGATTAAGTCTGTTTAATGCTGTCGTACGGACTTCGTCGGCATCGAAATCCGCTCTGTTATAACTGCAAGCAGAAAAAATAACTATTAGAGTTATGTATAATACACTAATTTTATATTTATGCATCTCAAGAGTCTATTGTGGTGATTATTCCAGTATCCGCCCTTGCCTCGGAAGCGCATTTAGATTTGTCCGGTATGGGAGGGTGTGAATAACACCGCCGAAAATCCGAACCAGAGCACAAAAGCCTCGACAAGTATGTAATCGGATTGTTTATAAATGTTTGAGAATATAATTGATGACTCTCCAGCGATGAGTAACGATAACCTTTTTTTGTTTTTTGTCAATAGCATGAATTATTTGACCGCAAACTTTATCAAGTGGCATTACCCAAAACAAGCCAGTTCCTTTTGCCATTCGTGTATTAACTAAACCGGGGCGAATTTCAGTAACAGTAATGGCAGTTTTTCTTGCTTTGGCTTGTAAAGACTTAGTGTAATTTATTTGGAAAGCCTTGCTGGCACTATAAGATGGCGCAGTCGGAGTCGGCTGCAAACCGCCGACCGAAGTTATGGTTACCAAATGCCCTTCCCCTTTCTTTTCAAAATGCTTATAAATTGTGTCAACCACATTAGTCCAGCCCATTACGTTCGTGGATAATGTTGTTAACTCTTGTCTAATGTCAAGGGGGGCGTTCTGTTCTCCTATTCCGGCACACACTATTGCCAAATCAATCGTTTTTAAGGATTTGATTATTTCAGCAAAAGAGGTGTCAAAAGCCTGTATATCGGCAATATCAACCTGAGCCGCGAACGTATTTGACGGATTTGCAGTGCGTAACGTATCAAGTATGTTTTTTCTTCTCCCCATAATAGCAACCTGATTACCGCATGAAACATAATGAGAGTAAAGAAAATTACCAATACCGGAGGTAGCACCAATTATAAGAATATTCATTGATTGACAGCTAAGTGAGTGGATGTTTAAGAGTTATGAAGTCATACGCCAATAATCACCGCACCAGTCAGAAACGGACAAGCACATAGTAGAAAGAACTGCCCTAATGACAGTCCCCAACGTAATGATGAGTATTTTTATAAGTCTATTCATATCAAATGGTAAATTATCAGCAAAATTAGGATGAAAAATCCATTTGAGACTTCACATTTGTTAAGTGGGATTATTTTCTTTTATTTCTTTGCGTAATCGACTGAGATGTCCCGGTGTAATTCTTAAAAAAGAGGCGATGTCTTTCAGTTGGAACATTTCAAACAATCTGGGATGGATGGAGATAAGTTGTTTATATCTTTGGATCGGCTCATCTGTGTAAGACTCAATGAGTCTATCATAAACTTGGCGAAATAGTTTTTCGCTCTCCGTTGCTACTTTAAGCTGAAAATCCTTATCGACAAACAGCCTATTGCGTAACTTGCTGGTTGAAACACAATAAATCTCACTTGGAGAGTTTACCTTGATTGAAACTTTTGATGGAAGTCCGTAAATTGAATCTGGGAAATCAGCTACAAATTCCCCCGCAAATTCCAAATTGATTATATGCTCATTGCCTTCCGAATCGACAACTATGTACTTAAGAGTCCCTGCCTTGATAAAACCGATAAAGCGACCTATTCTGCCAGCTTCTAAGAAAAATTCTCCAGCTTTATAATGGCGCAATTCTCCCTCTCTGACGCAAATGTCGCGCCAGTAATCAGTATCAATTGTTGATATGTACGGGTTAAACTCATCCATTATCTTTTTAATCTGCTGGTGTTTATTCATTTGCAAAGTTACAAATAAAATCTGCAAGTTGGTGATAATTGGGTAAAAATCTCTACCATCACATTATAGGATACTATTAAATAGTATGTGAACAAAGTTTTTCAAGAAAGGAAAGCAGACAGATAATAAGAACCACTATCTGCCTGCTGAAACTTAATTATAGAGATGCGCTGCGGTGTATTGGGCGTGAAGGATTAATTGAAGTATGATAGCACGATTGTGGCTCTGCGACCATTGATTCCTTTGAGCTGTTGGTTTGCGCCGAAACATCAACTCGTTGAGATTGCTGTGGCTGATCATTTCTTTTGACTTCCTCGCCGTCCTTTTCATCATGCTTAGGAGTAAGTTCGGCGGTGATTTTGCGGTCAAGGGCGGCAAGTTCGGATTTAAGTTGCTTCAGTTTGTCCTCTTTGCCCCACGGCTTCGATATGATGGCTTCGAGCTGTGGAACATCAGCCTTTAGCTTGGCGGTACGTTCCTCATACTGGGCGATGATGCCGGGAATTTTCTCCAGAGCGTTGACGAAGTTCATGCAGGCTGCATGGGTGTCTGACATGGCGATGAAGCCGTTGTTGAACTTGTATTTGTAGTTTCCTTCGACCACAAAGCGGTTCTGGACAGCCTCCTTGCCGTCAACGAGTGTGCGCTCAGAGATTATGGAAATCGGGAAGCCATATACCTCGCCTATTCGCTTGTACTGACCGTGAGTGTCGGTACGCTGCGCCAGCCCTTGCAGATGGATACCCATGTTCTTCTCATCGGTGAGGTTGCAGGTGTCGATTGTGAGGTTGTTGACCGGATTGCCGTCTTTATCTCGCATTACCACTGCCTCGTAGCGGGCAACATCAGCCTTCATCCTCTCGATTGCCGCCTCGTTGTTGGCAATGTCATGGGTGATGGTCTGATACCTGAACTTGGAATCGGAGATGCCTTTGTTGTGCGCCTTGCGCTCACTCTCCAACGAGGCAATGCGCTTTTCAAGTTTCGCCTTTTCCAACAGGTCGGTATTGCCACTGAGAATAGCCATATATTCCGAGAAGTTCATGCCGTTCTTCTCATCCATCGCGCCCTCGTCGATGGTTCGCGCACCGAGTGCGCCGGATTTAAGCTGGTCGATGAATGTAGCCTTACAGTGAAGAAGATTGAACTTGTAAGAGTCCAACGATTTCTCCACGGCATAGATGATTACATCAACTTTATTATCAGCGTATAACTTGGCTATCTCGTTACCGGCTCGTATGCCTCTGCCGTCACGTTGAGTCAAATCGCTTGGGCGCCAGGGTGTATCGCAATGATGAATTGCAACACACCTTCTTTGAGCGTTGACTCCAGTCCCCAACATACTTGTCGAGCCGAAAAGAACACGCACATCGCCGTCGTTCATAGCCTGAATGACAGCCTTACGGCTTCGCTCCGTCTTACACTCCTGAATGAAGCGTATCTCATGCGCCGGAATACCATAGTCCTCAATCAGTTTTCGTTTGATTTCGGAATAGACATTCCACTCACCGGGCTTATATGTCGATAAATCGCTGAACACAAACTGTGTACCGCGTTGAGCATCATATTTGCGATAATATTCCGCTATCATACGGGCGCAGTGTGAGGCTTTGTTGTTCGGATCATCGCCATATTCAGGGTCAATCATACGCATATCCAGTGCCATCTTGCGGGCATAGTCAGTGGCAATAAGCATCTTCGCCTTTTCTTCGGTCTCGCTCAACGGTGCCCGTCCTAGAATAGTGGCATCGCCACTCTCGGCAAATTTCATCAGCTTCTCGATGAAAGCCTCCTGTGCCGGTGTAGGAGGGATATTGTGGAGTATCTCGTTTTTATGTGGACGGTCAACGCCGACATCTTCCGCAGTCCTATAATCCGTGATTTCATTATAAAACGCCGCTAATTCCGGCACCTTGATAAAGTACCTGAATCTTTCCTTTGCCACAATATGATTAGTAACATTAAACTCAAAGTCGGTTGTCTTTTTGGCAAAGATTGCTGCCCACGCATCGAAGCACCTAATCTCCTGCCTTTCAAGTTCATTAGGGCGCAGATACTTGAAAAGCAAGTAAAGTTCCGTCAATGAATTGGAAATGGTGGTTCCACTGAGAAAAGTAGCTCCGAGGTCTTTGCCGGTACGCTCCTGAATGGTGCGGATGGCGTAGAGAAGATTCAATGCCCGCTGTGAGCCTTCCGAATTGCCCAAACCCGCCACACGGTCATGTCGGGTATTGAACATAAGGTTTTTGAACTGGTGCGATTCGTCCACAAATATGTGATCTATACCCATTTGCTTGAAGTCAACGACAGCGTCCTTGTTCTGCTCCATCTGGTACTGGATGGTTGCAATCTTGGCAGTCAGGTTCTCCTTGCGCTTGATAAGACCTTTGAGCATACCACGCGACACATCATGCCCTTGTTGCTTCACCACTTCGAGGTTTTCCTCAACCGTATCAAGTTCAGCCTGAAGAATCTGCTGCTGCATCTCCGGCGACTGCGGTATCTTGCCGAACTGGTCATGCGACATTATCACACAGTCATAGTCGTTGTTCTTGATCTGGTTGAAGAAATTGACTCGGTTGTCAGCCTTGAAACTCTTTTCATCGGCGAACAGGATGCGGGCGTTTGGATAAGCCGACTGATAGGTCATGGCAATCTCGGCGACATTGGCTTTAAGACCGATAATCATCGGTTTGTGAGCCAGTCCAAGACGCTTCATCTCATGCGCTGCAATGCACATTATCAGCGTTTTACCGGTTCCTACCTCGTGGTCGCATATTCCGCCGCCGTTCTGTTTCAGCATCCAGATACAGTCCTTCTGCGACTGATAAATCGAGCTGATTCCATAGCGGTCGCCGAGAATTTTCATGTTCAAATCCGGGAAAGTCTGATGGCTGCCGTCGTACTGAGGACGTACGAAGCAATTGAACTTGTTGTTATACAACTCAACAAGCCTTTCCTTGAACTCCGGACTTTGAGCCTCCAGCCATTCCGAGAATCCATTGCGGATTTCATCAATCTTGGCATTGGCGAGTTGGATAGCCTCGTTGTCAGGAACTTTTATGTCGTGTCCGTCCTCATCCTTGCCGATTGACTTCTTTATGTCCGGGATAGTATTGTGCAGGGCATGTTTCAGAAGGCTCATGCCGTCATATGTACGGTAATAGCCCCTGACGCAGAATTCCTCCCATATCTTCATGTTTTTGCGTGGCGCATCTGACGAATACTCATCCATAGATGAAGAATAGGCGATTTTCACTTCTGTTTCATACAGGTGGCTCATATATGCCGAATAAATACCCGTCGGAATCCATCGCTCACCGAAGTTGAAGTCCAGCTCATCAAACTCGATACGACGGGGCCGGGCTTCCTCCAACGCTTTGAGAGAGTCCTGCGACATGGCGATGAACGGCTCTATACCGTCATAGCCGGGGAATCCCTTGATGCGTTCTTCCTCGCGGTCAATCCATGCTTTGACTGCCTCGGCTTTAGCCACGACGTTTCCGGCTATGAATCGGTCTTTTATCTCGTAGTTGCTGACAAGCGGATTGTAATAGATGTGTCCCTCCAGATTTTCCGTCAGGGAATCTTCATCCATATCCACGAGCGATGACATATATTCGAGATTGACCTCACCGTATTTGTTGAGCGAAGCGGTCAGTGCCTCCAGCGGAGTATCGACACTTGTAACTTCATCGAGAGCGAAAGAAACAGGATGGTCGAAGATGTCAGCCTTGACAAACTGACCGTTCTCGCCTCGCTCCAATGCCAGTGCGTCACGCCCATTGGCGTCCATAAGGATAAACTGGACATTCTGTTTCTCATTGAGGTTGCCATATCGGGCTACGAACTCATCGTAATACTGGTTGAGGTGTTCGCGCAGATGCTCGGACGGTTCATGGGTCTCAGCCTCGTAGTTGTAGAGCTGCTGGTATGTTTCCGAGAGCGTCACATACAGCATGGCGCGTTTCTCCTGCTCCGGTTTGAGGTTGAGCGGTGTGAAGGTCGCGCTGGTCTTGCGAACCTCCGAGAGAAAACCGACCATACCGTCCTGAACGACCATGCTGCCGTTATGGTGGAAGAACTGAATATCCTCCGAGAAAGGACGGGGCGACATATCGCGCTCGATGGGAATTGCCGTAACTTTCGGCTGTCGGGCACGACCACCGGGAATAAAATCGCCCTCGGTCTTTTCGATGTAAGTTTCTCCGGTTGCTATTCCGGCGGCTTGTGCCGCTTCCTGGGATTCTCTTTCAAGACGCATTTCCTCCATCTGGCGGTGGGCAATCGACATCATGGTCTCATAGAATCCGTTAATGGGCGGATTGTCCTCCCAGTTCAAAGAGCCGTAAAATGCGAGTTCCTTTTCAGAGAGAGGACGGAATTTTTGAACAGGAATGTCTTTGACCGCAACGCTTGGTTTTGGTTTGGGAGCATCCTCGCTGTGTCTGGGTTGCCGTTTAGGTTTGCCGATAGGCTCCAGCTCCCCAAAAAGATTGTAAGCAAACAGACGCGGATCGGGATTGTCCGAGTAATCGGGCCTACCGTCGGTCTCTATCTCTTTGGTGGATTCCGGCTTCGGCGGCGCAACAGTTTTAGGCTCTGTTTTAGGCGACTGGTTAGGCGTAACCGTTTCGACTACTTTATGTTTGGTAGTCTTTGTCAGTTTCGGGTCCTCCAACTGCTCACATATAGCCACACGTTTACCGGCCCGCACAAGTTTAGGCAGATAAGTGTCAAGTGCATGATGGGGAAATCCCGCCAACTCTATTCGGTTGTCAATACCGTTCATCCGGCGGGTCAGTGTAATGCCGAGTATCTCGGACGCTTTTACCGCGTCCTCTCCGAATATCTCATAGAAATCTCCGACACGGAACAATAATATGGCATCGGGATGTTTCTTTTTCATCTCCTGATACTGTTTGAGCAAAGGCTCATTCTTCTGTTCAATCTTCTCGGCAAGCGGTTTCTGTTTCGGTGATTCCGGCTTTACTTCGGGTGTCGGCTTTACCTCCGGCTTCGGTGTCGGAGTCGGCTTGACAGGGTCTGGCGTGGGAGGTTTTATACCATTGGAATTATACAGCTCCAGATTCAGACGCAGGTGCAGCGATTCATCAAGAGCCTTGCGCAAGTCCTCGGCTATACCATCGACTCCGCCTTCATGTTTGTAGATGATTGCTGGTTTACCGAATTGATCTGTACCGACTTTAGCATCAGTGCATATCACATTCTGGGGAAACGCCTGAAAGAACTTGTTGCCAGACACCTTCGTACCACGGTCAACGACCGACTGGATGAAAAACTCCTCATCAGCCGACAACGCCTTCTTACCTGTATGCTTCTGGAGAATGATAAGGTCTGACCCTGCATCGGTTCCGGCGTTCTCGCTGAACGTGTTGTTTGGCAGACGCAACGCCGCCACAAGGTCGGCACACTTCACCAGCTCCATCCTGATGAAAGGACTGCCGGCGTTCATCACACCCTGGGATGCTATGAAAGCGACAAGTCCGCCCTCACGCACTTGGTCGAGTGCCTTTAGGAAGAAATAATTGTGAATGGTCTTTGTAGCCTGACGATAAGCTATCTCCTTGCTGACGGCATACACCGGGTCTGCGACAGCAAAATCTCCGAAGGGAACATTGGAGGCGGCGACATCGAAATAACCATTGAAATCCCGCTCTATCTTCTCGAAACCTTCAATGCGGGTCAGGATGGAGGGATGCAATGCCGAAAGGATTTTGCCAGTCAGCAAATCCTTCTCATACGCAAGCACCTCCGCGCCGGGATAACGGTCATTGCGCAGAAAAGAGTCGATGAAAGCACCCTGTCCGGCTGACGGTTCCAAAAAACTTTTCACCTCTATGCCGGAATATTTCAGCGCATCGGATATGGCATCCACTATGCGGTTGTCGGTATAAAACGCTGTCAGCACCGAGGCTTTAAGTGAGTCCATATACCTTGCAAACTCCTTGTCATCCTTTGAATAGTCATGGATAAGGCGACGCAGTTCCACCGTCGGGGCGAAAAGCTCAATGTCTGATTTGCTCCATTTGGCAGCATCCTCCAAATCGTTGGCATCATTGAGGATACATTTCAATCCGCCAAAACCTGCATATTTCCGCAGTATCTCGCGTTCTTCGGCACTTTGCGCCGAGCGCCCTTCAACACCGAGGCGTAAAGCAAGCCTTATCGCCTCGATGTTGTCGCGCATGGTCTGTAACTTATTGTAGGCCATTGTCGGAAAGATAGATTACGATTCTGCCTACAATCTCGGTTTCCATCAGTTCAAGGTCAAGGGCATCAACCCCTATTGCCATACGGTCAACACCGTCGAACAAGTCCGGGATATCGGTCATTACCTGATTTGTCCAGTATTCCACAGCCTCCTCGCTGTCAAGGTCGATGGTATCCCCGAAATTTTCAAGGATAAGTTCCGATATAGTGTCATACTCCGATGCTCCGATATTGGAGAAAAGCACGGATATAGCCTCGGCTTCCGCCATTGGCACATCGGCCCCGTTGCGCCGTGCATTTTCAAAGGCGTCAAGCGCGGCGATAGAGTTGGAAATAATCTGAGGATGGTCAGGGTCAACCTGATATTTGTTGAGCTGGAGATACTGCAACAAATAGAAATAGTAGTAATTGAAGTCGGTAAGACTTCGGTCAAGTTCTAACATGATTGTGGATATTTAGTGGTAGTTTGGGATTACTTCGGGGCGAACAGGTGTCGCAGTGCCGGGTCTGACATTATGCGCTCTTTCTCGTCGGCGATGATTTGGATCACATCGGCTTTCACCTGCTCGTAGTTGCGCTGTATTACAGCCTTCATGCGCGACTTGTCTGGTGTGTCGTCCTTGAAATCGGTCAGTATGGGTATAGGCTTGTATCTCGATGTTTCAGCCTTAACTTTCGCGCTGTCTATGACAATCTCGGCATGAAATATCTTCTGGTCTATGCGCTCGTTTATGTTGTCGCAGACCGCGCCGACGAACATTCCCTGTGTCAGAGTTGAAATCTTGCTCGGCGGGATAAGGCTGTCCATCTGCGTGTTGATGGAATGGCTCACATCCTGACGGTTGATGGAGATTGACTGCCGTTTCTGGAGAACCTTGCCGAACCGCTCGGAGAGAGTCTTAGCGGTTTCTCCCACGACCTGCCCGGAGAAGATGTTGCCGACTGTGTTCATCACCACGGCTGCCTCCTTGTCGCCGTAGTCGCGTTTGAGCTGGGAGAAGTCCTGAAAGCCGAGGCAGACGGCGACACGGTTGCTTCGGGCGGTGGCAATCAGTTGGTCGAGGCCCTTGAAATATATAGTGGGCAATTCATCTATGATCACCCCGCTTTTGAGCATCCCTTTCTTGTTTATGATTTTGACGATACGGGAGTTATACAGTCCGAGTGCCGCGCCATAGATGTTCTGACGGTCGGGATTGTTGCCAACGCACAGGATTTTAGGTTCTTTCGGATTGTTGATGTCGAGCGTGAAATCATCGCCGGTCATAACCCAATAAAGCTGCGGTGAAATCATACGCGACAGCGGGATTTTCGCCGATGCAATCTGTCCCATGAGCTGCTCCGCTGCGCCTCCCTGCCATGCGTCCATAAATGGCGACAAGTAGTTTTCCAATTCTGGGTAGCTCGTGAGGATGGGGAACAAATCTTCATAACGGCGGTTGAGCAACTCAATAGCATGGGGGAAGGTACAGTACACTCCATTCTTATACAATTTCAGGAAATAGATAATTGCCGCAAACAGTACAATCGGTGACTCTACAAAGAAATCTCCCTGTTTCTGCACCCAATTTCGGTTCAAGTTCATCATTATGGTATAGCTGCTCTCGTATGCGTCGGCAATATCGGTCATAAAGTCGGGGTGAATAGGGTTACACCTGTGGCTCCGCTCCGGGTCGTCGAAATTTATCATGTAGAATTTCGGTTTGACTTTGCAGTAGCCGTCCTTGTGCGTCAGCAGATGGTTGTAGGCTATCTCGCTCAAATCCGGGCTTTTGAAATCATAGATATAGCCGCTGTAACCTTTCTCTATCATCTGTTTTATGAAGGAGTTGATTACGGCGTATGACTTGCCGGAACCGGGCGTGCCAAGCACGATTGTGGCGCGGAACGGGTTGACGACATTTATCCAGCCCTTGTGCCATTTCTTCTCAAAGTAGAATCTGGTCGGCAGGTTTATGGAATATTCGTTGTCCATAAGCTCCGTTTCCTGCATGAAGCTCTCGTTCTCGTCGTTGAAACGGTCGTCCATCATGTTGTTCTTCAGCATACGCCCCGCCCATATACCGCCCATCAGCAGGCAGATGTAGCCCGTGACGGTGGTAATTATATAGGTGTAGCGCATACCTATGTCGAGTGTCCACCAGTTCAGCAGGAACAGCACACAGCCTATGGTGAGTGTCACACCGATATGCCGCCATGTAATGTTCTCGCTCCTTACGCCTCTGGTGCCGAAGCACGACAGACCGAGAAGCAGCAGCGCAAAAAGTTTGGCATTGAAGGTGGTGTTGAAAAGTCCGCAGGTGCGGTTGAAGTTGGCGCAGATCTTATGGACGGTCGAATAGAACCAGCCGCTGTCCACGGTTTCCACACGGGTGAACCAGTAAAGGTTGGCGACAACCAGCACGATACTGACTGCCCGCAGGAAGTCCATGATCTTCGCCAACGCTCTGAGGTCGTCCTCTTGTTGGCTCATAATAAAATGTGGGATTAAGGATTAAAATTTTGGGCGACGCCCTTTCTTCTTCTTTCGCTGCATACGGCGGCGGAATTCTTCCTCGTCGGGATTGAACGACTGCCCCGGCTGGAACAGGTCAAGACCCGGAAGGGTGAAATCACTGTCGCCGTAATCTGTGGCGGAGTGGGAAGTGGCAGATTGATGCTGGCTGCCTGTGGAGTTCTGCTGCCCATCCGACGGTGTCTGAGAGTCGGCGGTTTGGGATTGAGAATCCGAATGGGTGTCGGCGTTCAGCTCCGGCTCCGGCATGGTAACTGGAGTGTCGGGAAGCGGCACATCGTTTGTCGCCTGGTGATTGTTGAAACGCTCATTAAGGGCATTTGCCGAGAACTGTTTGCCGAGTCTGGAGCCGTTCAATACCGTCATGGTGTTGTGGTCGATGAACGTAACCCCGTATATGCGCCCCTCGTCGGTATAGCGGAAAACAACATCTAAACCGCGGTTTTTCAGCTTGGATGTAAAATCGTCCTTACCCGTTGATTGAGCGAGGCAGTCCGCAACCTTGCGTTTAGTGGTAGCAATGTCAATCTTGTCCTTTGCTTTCTCAAAACGGCTGTCAATCGCCGTTCTACTTGCGAATTTGCCGAGGCGCGAAGCCTTGAACGGATTGGCAATAACCTTGCCTTCGTCGTCGGTGGCGAAATACACCAGACCGTGATACTCGCGCCCGTTAACCTTGCCGTCGGTCTGCTCACACCTTACATTATATAAAGAGAGGACGGCGTTATACTCGCCGAGAGTCTGGAACTTGTATCGCATACCGACCATTTTGACTGTGTTGGCAACCTGACGCTTGATGTCGCCCGAAGGGTCAACCTTCTTAATCGGCATATCGGGAGTGATTTTCTCGCGCTGCGCCTTGTGGAGATTGTATTTTTCCTCCAGTTCAGTGGTAATTTTCTTGCTGCGCCGGAAAAGAAAGTCCTGATTGAGCCGCTTGCCCTGCTCGTTGACATTGACGGTAACTATATGGATATGGTGCCGGTCTATGTCTTCGTGCTTGTAAATTATGTAGGGCTGCTCTCCGAAGCCGAGTTTTTCCAGATACTCGCGGGCAAGGATTTCAAAATCCTGATCCGTGAGCTTATCATCCGGGTGCGGATTGAGCGATATATGAAGGACAGGCTTTTTTGTCCGTCCCATCATCGGCATGAACTCTCTGAAATTTTCGGCAATACGACCGATGTCGATTTGCCCGTCTGCCGGAAGAATGATTTTGTTGGCTCCCAACAGACGGCCTTCCTCCTTGTTGATTTTCTCGGAATTGTATGCCAGCGCGCCATAGAGCGAGGAACCTATCGAGATTTTTGCGACCATTGTTCATCGAATTTCTCAGACAGAGCCATGACATCTGTCATCACGGCAATCATGTCGATTGTGGCTTTCTCCAGCTTGTAGAGAGATGCCATTGCTTTCTTTTCGGTGAAATTAGTGCGAAGCTCCTTCACAACGAGGTTGTAGTTTACCCCGATTGTGCGGTACTGGCAGAAGAATTCGGATAGTTTGGCGCAATAGACGGCAAGCGATTTGTCGGTGGTCAGTACCCTGAAAGGCTTGCCGAAGATAAGCTGCTTGATGAAAGTGGCCTTAACCGTCGCGTTTGCCCTTTCCATCATATGGGAAAGTTCATCCCATTCGAGGTCGTCAAAACGTACCTTGACGCAGTGGCTGCACTTGTTGGCAACCGGCGGTCGTCCGCCCTTGTTAACGAAATCAGTCATAAAATGTGGATTATAAGTGGTGAGCGCATCATGTGTGTGAGTGCCTACGCAGTAAAATCGAGGGATATTCGACTTTGGAGATTATCCTATATAGCAAGGTTGTTTCGTGTGGACTGCCGGTCCCTCGAAACCTTTTCGGGCCCCGAAAAGACACCTTGCTATGTCTATGTGGACATTCTTCCTTAATAGAAAATCGGCAATGTCATTCAATGATGCCCGGTATTATTATGATGACAATGAGAAAAGCCGCTTTTCATCGCCCGGAGGAAGAAAATCACCGTGATGCTGATATAAAGATACGAAAAAAATCCCTGATTTGCCAGATATGAGATGAAAATTCCGATAATTAAGAAATAGGCGATGTAAGCAGCAAAAAAATCTTCACGGCGAAATGTTAAAAATTCAGCCGAGTTTTTTGGACATAGCCGGACATAGTTGGACATAGCCGGACAATGTTCTTAATCACAGCAAATTGATTTATTTTTAGATTTGCCAGTTTGCAGAAATATTTGTTTCTTTGTGTAAAGATTGACAGTTAAACCTGCCTTCAAGGAGTTCAACATACTGACTTTATTATAGAACTATCCATTGAACTGCAAGTATAATTTTCAATCTGTCTTGAGAACATTGGTTTTATTGATAGATATATCTGTTTTTAGACAAATCTGTATCCTTCCTTAAAGTTCAACTTATAGATATGGAATTGGAACTGTTTAATGAACGATAAAGATATAGTCTTATAGATTTATGTATCTGCAATATTATTTACTGTTTGATTGACAAATCTATTTATCTATAATTCATAGCTTGATGGCTTCAAGGCTTGTCAGCTATGGGTGACAGACAGAACCCTCCACTAAACTCCACATCAAACCCGAACCAGACATGACTGACGAATCCAACCATTTCCAGATCACTTAGCCGATGCCCTCCCGACAGCGGAGGAAGGTCGCTATATGCGGCATAGAAAGCTGTCAATCCATTCCCCATAGTATATGCCGGCACTGTTCCACGCCGATAGAAGCCCGGTCTATCCGTGTCAGAAGATACGCTGACGGCAATCGCTATGCAACCACCACTACATCCAAATCCAAATTTAATTTTATGACAGACCCTAAATTTGTCGCTTTCTCCACCCAGAAAGGGGGAGCAGGCAAGACCACTCTGACCGTTTTGGCGGCGAGTTATCTCTACTATGTGAGGGGGCTTAAAGTCCTTGTCGTGGACTGCGACTATCCGCAGTACAGCATCGAGGAGATGCGTCAGCGCGACAAAGACCTGATCGAGTGCAGCCCCCAGTTCAAGAAACTTTTTTCCGACAATCTGCGCCAGACCAAACTCGCGCCTTATCCTCTCCTGACGGCAAAGCCGGAAGAGGCGATGCAGAAGGTACGCGACATCATCGAGGGCGGCAACGATATAGACATCGTGTTTTTCGACCTGCCAGGCACGGTCAACAACCGTGGCGTTGTCAACATTCTCAACTGCATGGACACGGTTATCGTGCCCGTCGCAGCCGACAAGGTTATTCTTGAAAGCTCACTTGCCTTCGCCCTGAAGATACAGGAGTGGCTCACTACCGGACGCACACAGGTCAAACAGATGTATATGCTCTGGAATCTCGTCGATGCACGCGAGAAAACAGACCTCTACGACCAGTATGAGGCGGTTTTCGAGGAATACGGTCTTATGACGCTGAAAACCAAGATCCCGGATACCAAAAAGTACCGGCGTGAAGGGTCAAAGACCCTCAACCGCGCCGTGTTCCGCTCGACGGTTATACCGCCGGACAAGACACTGCTCAAAGGGACCCGCCTGCCGGAACTTACCGATGAATTGCTCGACTTACTCAAACTCTGACCGATATGGCAAAGAAATATGAGTCGGAAATCGATCCCGATGAGTTCATCAGGTCATTCAGAGAGGAGTCCTCCTCTCTGTCAACGCTGAAAAGGAAGCCTAAAGAAAGTCCGGCGCCTGACACATCCGATTCGACAGAAGACAGGGCCGCGTCCATCAAATCCAATCACGCGCCCCCGGAACAACCTTCTACCGATACAAAACGGGAGGCTCTGTTCCGTGAACGGTTTATCACGAGAACAACCTATCTGCGCCCGCAGGTCAAATTTCTTATGGTAGAGATAGACCCGGTTCTGATTGGTAAAATCAAGCGGCTTATCGCTTTCGAGAACGGTTCTTGCTCCCTCAAATCGTATATCAACAACGTACTGGCATCCCATTTTGAGGAGTATGCCGATGTTATCAACCCCAAACTCTAACCAGCTATGCCCAAATCAGCATCAATCTCAGCTATTCCCGACAGGAATTTCAGGGTAATACCGAGGGATGGCAGAAAAAATCCCGAAGTTTCAACGCATATGGCCTCAAATGGTAAAGCCGTTATGGAAGCCGATGTATATAACCCTACTCCCTCGAATCGTACTCACGAATATATGGAACGATTCGTATATAACAATACGTATGCGGCTCCACAAGTTAAATATGTCACGACAGAGATAGACCCGGAAATCGAATGGAAGATACGCCGTATCCTGTTCTGCCGCAAGAAAGGGCGCGTATGCTCGCTAAAGGCTTTCATCAACAACGTACTGGCAGCCCATCTGGAGGAATATGCCGATGTTATCAACCATCTTAAACTCTAACCAACTATGCCCAAATCCCCGTTTGTAACCATCAACGTGAATCCGGCCACTGACATAGATGTCAGAGCCGCCGAGGAGCGCAGGAAATATGCCGCCAAGTTTCTCCGGCCAGGCATTGTGCGCTCCAATACCAAAGTGTATATCTACCCCGAAGTCCATGCCGTCCTGAGCCGTATGGCAGACAGGTTCCGTGATACCGGCGCCTCCATCGGCTCGTATGTATCGGAGATTCTTCTCGACCACTTCGCCAATAACCGCGAGGTCATGGAAGGTCTCTATGACGAGAACAGCCAGCCTCTTTTCTGATGGAAACGCTGCTTATCATAGCATTGCTCGCAAGCAATGTGTGGCTTATCAGAAAAGTCCTGACAAAGCCGGATGTTCAGAGCGTCGGCAAAAATGAAAATGGCGCCGCGCCGGAACCACCGCCCATAGATGAAGCTCCGCCGGAAGAAGTAGTAGGCAAAAGCTCCTTCGATGCCGATAAATTCATGGAGTCGTTCCGCGAAATCGCAAAGGAAGCCGCTGCTGAAGCCGCAAGGGAGGTCGTGCCGCTTATAGTCATGGAACTCGGCAAGCCCTCCGATGCCGGACTGCCCGATATTCCCGACGAAAAGCCGTCAGCCCGGATACCTCCTGAAAAGCTGGACGAGATATTCTCAACCCACTCCGTGAGTGAGCTTACCGGTGAAACTCCGCCTCCCGCCGAGGCAAATGCCGACGGTATAGACTTCGAGGAAATGCAGACCGCCATGAAGGTGCTGAAGAATCAGCCTCACACCACAGAGGATGAGCAGACTGCCCGTCGCGTAGTTTCCGAACTTGAAGGCACCGAGATTATCGAATATGTCAAACTCGACCCGGTAGTGCGCAAACGCATACTGATGATTGAGTGCCAGTTGCCCGACATACCTGAAGATGCTCCGGCTGAGAAAACCGACGAGGCAATCGGTAAAGCCCGCAAGATCGTCTTTCATGCCGACATCGACACTACCGATATTGACGCCATCGACTTCAATATCCTCCACTGACCACCACTTTATCCACAATCCAAATCAATTATTTTATGACTAAATTCTTCAAGTCGCTCTACAAGCGCATCGTGGAGTTCATGAACGCTCCCGGTATGCGCCGCCCTATGGCCGCCATGCTCACACTGATGATATGTGCCGCCAACCTCTATGCCGCCGGCAACGGTCTGGCAGGCATCAATGAGGCAACCTCGATGATGACGTCCTATTTCGACCCCGCAACAAAACTGATCTATGCCATCGGCGCGGTAGTCGGTCTTATCGGCGGTGTCAAGGTCTATGGCAAGTTCAGCTCCGGCGATCCCGACACGAGCAAGACCGCCGCATCGTGGTTCGGTGCCTGTATCTTTCTTGTGGTCGCGGCCACAATCCTGCGCTCGTTCTTCCTCTAATCCGTGCCACTGATGGAATATTCTATTAACAAGGGCATAGGCAGGACGGTGGAATACAAGGGGCTGAAAGCGCAGTACCTTTTCATCTTCGCCGGAGGTCTTATCGCCGATTTCATACTGTTCGTAATCCTCTATATGTGCGGGGTGCAGCAAGGTCTGTGCATAGGCTTCGGTGCCATAAGCGCGTCGGTGCTGGTGTGGTACACCTTCCATCTCAACGGCAAGTACGGGCAATACGGACTTATGAAGCTCACATCGGTGAAATACCGCCCCCGCTACATCATCAACCGTCTGCGTGTGCGTCGTATTCTGAAAGGAGGTCGCAAATGAGAAATATCCTGAAAGCAACAACGCTGGAGTCTAAACTCCCACTGTTGGCAGTGGAACACGGCTGTATCATCAGCAAGGACGCCGACATAACCGTGTGCTACGAGGTTACGCTGCCGGAGCTGTTCACCGTCACATCGCAGGAATACGAAGCGATGCACGCCGCTTGGTGCAAGGCTATCAAGGTATTGCCGCGCTTCACTGTGGCGCATAAACAGGACTGGTTTGTGTCGGAGAACTATAAGCCGGAACTGCAAAAAGATGATTTGTCTTTTCTTGACAGGAGCTTCGAGCGTCATTTCAACGAGCGTCCGTATCTGGCGCACAGATGTTACCTGTATCTGACAAAGACCACAAAGGAGCGTATGCGCCAGCAGTCGAATTTCTCCACCCTCTGCCGTGGGCGTATCACTCCGAAGGAACTCAATCACGAGATGATTGTGGGCTTCATGGAGGCCGTGGGTCAGTTCGAGCGCATAATCAACGATACCGGATATATCTCGCTGCGCCGCATGGGTGACGATGAGATTGTCGGCACCGGCAAGACATCGGGTATCATTGAGAGATACCTCTCGCTGTCAACCGGCGATGTAACCTGTCTGGAGGATATAGACCTGTCGCCGAAAGAAATGCGCGTCGGCGACAAGATGCTATGTCTGCACACGCTGTCGGATACCGACGACCTGCCCGGAAAGGTCAGCACCGACAACCGGTATGAACGCCTGTCAACTGACAGGAGTGATTGCAGACTGAGCTTCGCCTCTCCCGTGGGCCTGCTCCTGCCGTGCAACCACATCTACAACCAGTATGTGTTTATCGACGACCACGACGAAAATCTGGCGAAGTTTGAAAAAACGGCGCGCAATATGAACTCGCTTTCAAGGTATAGCCGTTCCAACGCAATCAATAAGGAGTGGATAGACCGCTATCTGAACGAGGCACACAGCTACGGTCTTACCTCGGTACGTTGCCACTGTAACATCATGGCTTGGAGCGACGATGCCGAGGAACTGCGTCGGATAAAGAACGATGTCGGCGGTCAGCTTGCGACTATGGGGTGTATGCCACGGCACAACACCATAGACTGCCCGACGCTGTTCTGGGCGGCGATGCCCGGCAACGAGGCTGATTTCCCCGCAGAGGAAAGTTTCTATACTTTCATAGAACCTGCCGTTTGCTTTTTCACCGCCGAAACAAACTATCGCTCGTCACTGTCGCCATTTGGAATTAAAATGGTGGACCGCCTCACGGGTAAGCCTGTCCACTTGGATATATCAGACGAGCCTATGAAGCGCGGCATAACCACCAACCGCAACAAGTTCATACTCGGCCCGTCGGGTAGCGGCAAGTCTTTCTTCACCAACCATCTGGTACGCCAGTATTACGAGCAGGGAGCGCATATCCTGCTGATTGACACCGGCAATTCATACGAAGGGCTGTGCAACCTTATCCACAACCGTACCCACGGTGAAGATGGTGTGTATTACACCTATACCGAGGAAAAGCCGATTTCTTTCAATCCTTTTTTCACCGAGGACGGGGTGTTCGATGTGGAGAAGAAGGACTCAATCAAAACGCTGCTTCTCACACTCTGGAAGTCGGAAGACGACCGCGTGACAAAAACGGAATCGGGTGAGCTTGGCTCCGCACTGTCGATGTTCCTTGAAAAGATGAAGAAAGACCGCGACATCGTTCCCTGCTTTAATTCTTTTTACGAGTTTATGCGTGACGTCTACCGCGCTGAAATGGCACAGCGTCCTATCCCTATCTACAAACAGGACTTCGACATTGATAACTTTCTGACAACGCTGCGCCAGTATTATCACGGCGGTCGCTTCGATTTCCTGCTGAACTCCAGAGAGAACATCGACCTGCTCAACAAGCGTTTCGTGGTGTTCGAGATTGACGCTATCCGCGACAATAAAGACCTGTTCCCGGTGGTGACAATCATCATCATGGAAGCCTTCATCAACAAGATGCGCCGTCTGAAGGGTGTGCGCAAGGTCCTAATATGCGAAGAGGCATGGAAAGCGTTATCAACGGCGAACATGGCGGAGTATATGCGCTATATGTTTAAGACGGTGCGCAAGTATTTCGGCGAGGCTGTGGTAGTTACGCAGGAGGTTGACGACATAATATCGTCGCCGATTGTCAAGGAAACCATCATCAACAACTCCGACTGCAAGATACTTCTCGACCAGAGAAAGTATATGAACCGCTTTGACCAGATACAGGAGCTGTTGGGCTTGACTGACAAAGAGAAGGCGCAGATACTCAGTATCAATATGGCGAACAACCCTAACCGTAACTACAAGGAGGTGTGGATCGGGCTGGGAGGAACGCAGTCAGCGGTCTATGCAACCGAGGTATCTCCGGAAGAATACCTCGCCTATACCACCGAGGAAACGGAGAAGATGCAGGTACTCGCCCGCGCCCGTCAGCTCGGCGGCGACATCGAGGCTGCCATCAAGCAGTTAGCCAACGAGAGGAGGGAGAACTGATGTATGAAAGTCAAGCGATCCCTAATATTCATCATTTCAGGTCTGTTCCTTTTCCTCGGCCTCCTCCTGACGGTTATTGTCGCCATGATTAGAACTGTCATAAGTATGGCTCACAGAATACGCTAAATCCACTTAATCCACAATCAAATGAAGCAATTAAAGTTTCTTATCCCCTTAATCGCCCTGTGCCTTATCATAGGCACGGGCAGCGCTTCCGCCCAGTGGACTGTCATAGACCCGTCCAACATAGCGCAGTCCATCGTAAACAATTCTAAATCACTCGTACAGGAGTCGCAGACGGCTACGCACATGGTGAAGAATTTTCAGGAAACTGTGAAAATCTACCAGCAGGCGAAGAAATATTATGACGCGCTCCAGTCGGTGAACAACCTTGTCCGCGATGCCCGCAAGGTGCAGCAGACGATCCTGATGCTCGGCAACATCTCCGGCTACTATGTCAACAATTTCCAGAAGATGCTGACAGATCCCAATTTCACAAGTGCGGAACTTTCGGCAATCGCATCGGGCTACACCCGTATTCTCGAAGAAGCCAACGGCGTCCTCGGCGATTTGAAGCAGGTAGTCAATATAACTACACTGAGCATGACCGACAAAGACCGTATGGATGTCGTTGACGACTGTTACAAGGAGATGAAGCGTCTGAAGAATTTGACGGCGTACTATACCAACAAAAATATCAGTGTGTCGTACCTGCGCGCCAAGAAGAAAGCCGATACAAAACGTGTTGTGGCTCTCTATGGTGACGGCTCCGAAAAATACTGGTGATGCCTATGCTGTGCGCTATTGATTTTTCAAACCTTCATACCATCCTGCGCTCTCTGTACGATGAGATGATGCCTCTTTGTGAGGATATGGCAGGAGTGGCACAGGGAATAGCCGGATTAGGCGCGCTGTTCTATGTCGCCTATCGTATATGGCAGTCGCTGGCAAGAGCCGAACCCATTGATGTGTTCCCGCTGCTGCGTCCGTTTGTCATCGGCTTCTGTATCATGTTCTTCCCGTCGGTTGTGTTGGGTACCATCAACTCCGTCATGTCGCCGATTGTGCAGGGTACCGCCACGATGCTTGAAGGGCAGACACTCGACATGAAGAAATACCGCGAGGAGAAGGACAAGCTGGAGTATGAGGCAATGATGAACGATCCATCGACTGCTTACCTTGTCGATGATGCCGAATTTGACAGGCAGATAGACGAATTGGGCGTGACGGAGATAGGGACAGCCGCCGGGATGTATATCGAGCGCGGAATGTATAAGGTCAAGAAGGCAATCCAGAATTTCTTTCGTGAGCTGCTGGAGATGCTATTTCAGGCAGCCTCGCTCACGATTGACACGATAAGGACATTCTTCCTAATAGTTCTGGCAATCCTCGGACCGATTTCATTCGCACTATCGGTCTGGGACGGTTTCCAGTCAACACTGACGCAATGGATATGCCGCTACATTCAGACATATCTATGGTTGCCGGTGGCAGATTTATTCTCCACAATCCTCGCTAAAATCCAAGTCCTGATGCTCCAGAACGATATTTCGGAACTAACTAATAATCCGAATGTTGACCTCGACGGGAGCAACACCGCTTATACGGTATTCATGATCATCGGTATTATCGGGTATTTCACCATTCCCACGGTGGCAGGCTGGATTATTCAGGCAGGTGGCGCGGGTAATTACAACCGTGCGGTCAACACAACCGCAATGCAGGTCGGCTCCGGTGCGGCAAGTGTCGCCGGTGGAGTTGCGGGCAATGTGGCAGGTCGGGCCGGTAAACTTCTCAAATAATCATGCCTATGGAGTTCAAATCATTAAGGAACATCGAATCGTCATTCCGCCAGATACGCCTTTTCGGTATCATATTCGTTGCGATGTGTGCCGTGGTGGTATCGGTAGCCATGATAATGGTGTTCAATTTCGCCGAGAAGCAGCGTGAGAAAATCTATGTCCTTGACAACGGCAAGTCGCTTATGCTTGCCTTGTCGCAGGACATGAGCCAGAACCGACCGGCAGAGGCGCGTGAACACGTGCGACGCTTCCATGAACTGTTTTTCAACCTCTCACCGGATAAGTCAGCCATCGAGCATAACATCAACCGTGCGCTGATACTCAGCGACAAATCGGCATACAACTATTATACCGATTTCTCGGAGAAAGGTTACTACAACCGTATCATTGCCGGAAATATCAATCAGGTCGTGCAGGTTGACAGCGTGGTATGCGATTTCAACACATATCCCTATACCGCCAGAACATACGCCCGCCAGATGATTATCCGCGAGTCCAACATGACGGAGCGCACATTGATAACGGTATGCCGTCTGTCAAATGTGTCGCGCTCCGACGACAATCCCAACGGATTTATTATTGAAGGTTTCAACATCCTTGAAAACAAGGATATAATCACAACCAAACGATGAATGTATTTTCAAATCTCCGTGCCGCGAGAGACACCGTATATAATAAGGTGTGGCACACTCCGAAAGGAAAACTCTCGGCAAAGCTGAGGAGCCTGTGCGACGGCATTCCTCAAAGACAACGGCTCTTGGTCGTAAGTGTCATGCTCTGCGCCTTCGTCCTGATCGCATTCTTCGTGTTCGGTCATGCCTGCTATAAAATGGGGCTGGGTCACTCCGGCCGACTTGTGGAGGTCGAGCATATACAGCCACTGAAAATCTCCAATCCCGATGTCAAACCGATAGCTCCCGCCGCCTATGACAATGCAGGAATGGAAAGCGAGGATTAACGGCTTCTTCCAGCCCAAATCACAGGCTGAACGGCAGAAGATGATGAAATATCTCATCGTGATGCCGGCCGCCATTCTCTGTGGAGCCGTAATACTCTGGCTTCTTTACAGTAGCCTCAACAAGAGCGACGAGCGTGTGGGCGATGCCTTCAACACCGAGATACCGGAGGGTGAAAACGAAGGCATGAAGGACAAGATGTCGGAATACGAGGCTGCCGAAGCCGCGAAAGAGAAAGAGACCCGTCAGCAGACAGTGGCCGTACTCGATACCCTCACAGCCGCAACCCCGCAAGACAGCGATATGCGCCAGCCTTCGGCGGTGGAAACATCGGCTCAGGCGTATCAGGAAGTACAGGCTTCGCTTGATGATTTCTTTGTACCGGAAAATAATGAGGCGGCACAGGTTGCCGAGTTGCAGGCACGGATAGACGAGCTGGAAGCTCAAAATGCGATGGCACAGCAGCAACAGCAGCCGGACCAGATGGAGATGCTTGAACGCTCCTACCAGTTGGCGGCAAAATATATGGGTAACGGCAACGGCGGTAATTATCCGTCACCGGCACCAGCTGACGATGAGAAAGGAAAGCGCGATGTGCAGCCGGTGGCGCAGGTGAGCAGAAATGTCGTATCATCCCTCAGTGCGTCGTCAAGCAGAAGTTTCAACACCTCGGTCGGATCATCCGGAATTGTAAATAAAAACACGATTGCCGCAGTTGTCGCCAACAACCAGAGTGTAACCGACGGCGAAAGCGTAAAGTTACGGACCACCGAACCTATGTGGGTAGGCTCAAGCCTTATTCCCCGCAACACCGTAATCGTAGGCTCTGCAAGAGTGCAGGGTGAGAGGTTGGAGATTGAAATATCCTCCATCGAGAGCGACGGCTCTATCTACGATGTGGAGTTGCAGGTCTATGACTCCGACGGTCAGGAAGGTATCAATATCCCCAACTCTATGGAGAGTGACGCTCTGCACGAAATCGGTGCCAATATGGGCAGTACTATGGGCAGCTCAATCAACATTTCCACCGATGCAGGAGCGCAGATTGCCTCCGATGTTGGTCGCGGTCTGATAAACGGTGTCAGCCAGTATCTAAACAAGAAGCTGCGAACCGTAAAAGTCCACCTCAAAGCCGGCTACCGTGTGATGCTTCACCAGCCCGAAGATATATGATTTTTCACCACTTAATCCACAATCAATGAGTTTCAAGTTTTTCATTCTTTCTCTCGTTGCCGTCATAGGCATGGCAACTCCAGCCTTTGCAAAAGGCAAAAAGACGGTCAATAGTGCCGATAACAATGTGTCGCCTGATACTGAACTGGTCGCTGAACACGACTTGAACGTGTATGGCGGCAACTACACTGACGGCGACAAGTTCAGCGGTCTTACCCGTAAGGTCGGCTTCGACCGCATGATTCCGCCACACGCTCTGGAAGTATGTTATGACAAGACGACGCACATCATCTTCCCGGCAGAAATCACCTATGTCGATTTGGGCAATGAAAACCTTGTAGCCGGACTTGCCGACGGTGCGAAGAACGTGCTGCGTATCAAATCAGCCTTCAAGTCGTTCAAGCAGGAAACAAATCTTTCGGTCATTACCGAGGACGGATCATATTACAGCTTCAATGTGAAATTTGCCAAAGAGCCGCTATTGCTCAATATCGAGATGACGGACTTTCTCCACGATGGCGAATCGGTGAACCGCCCCAACAACGCGCAGGAAATCTATCTTGAACGCCTCGGCAGTGAAAGTCCTATGCTTGTAAAGCTGATTATGAAAAGTATCCACAAGCAGAACAAGCGTGAAATCAAGCATATCGGCTCAAAGCGTTTCGGGGTGCAGTTCCTTCTGAAATCCATCTATGCCAACAACGGACTGCTGTATTTCCACACGGAGCTGAAGAACACCTCCAATATTCCCTTTGACATAGATTTTGTGTCGTTCAAAGTTGTGGATAAGAAGGTTATCAAGCGAACCGCCATGCAGGAGCAGGTAGTTGAACCTCTCCGCGCCCAGAACTATGTAGTGGTCGTTCCCGCAAAATCATCGGAGAGAACGGTGTTTGCGTTGGAAAAATTCACCATCCCCGACGACAAGCAGCTAATCATCGAGGTCGCCGAAAAGGAAGGTGGCAGACACCAGTCCTTCGTGGTGGAGAACGAGGATATTGTGCGTGCAAACGTAATCGACGAACTTTCAATCCAGTAACCTATGAGAAAAGCGATGTTTATCTTCGCTGCCATGCTTGCCCTTGTCACGGGGCAGGCAATGGCCCAGCGATGCCTTCCCGGAATGTCTGCTGTGGAAATAAAGGCTGATATGGCAGACGGTTTCTATACCGGCAACTCCCGCGACTGCGGATATTCATTCGGAGTGTTTTACTCGGTGTTCAAGGGTGGCGCGAACACTTGGAGCTTCGGCGGCGAGTATCTCCAGACCTATAAGCCTTACGCGGAAAAGGGGCGTATCCCCGTGGCACAGTTCACGGCGGAGGCCGGATACAATCTCCACCTTGTCAGCGACTATTCGCAGACATTCCACCTATATGGCGGCTTGTCGGCTCTCGGCGGCTATGAAACGGTAAACTGGGGCAGACACACCCTGTCCGATGGCTCCACGCTCCACAACGGCGACGCCTTTATCTATGGCGGTGCGCTCACACTCTCGGCGGATTTCTATCTCTCCGATAAAATTGCCCTGACAGCCAATGTGAAGGAACGGTTTGTATTCGGTAACTCCACGGGGCATTTTCATACGCAGTATGGTGTCGGCGTAAAATTCATAATCGAGTAAGCTATGGATATCAAAGTATTCGACCTTGACATACACAATCTGCCTCTCGCGGATTTCATGCGGGCTATGGGCTATGAGCCGACAGCCCGCGACGGCAACCGTCTGACATACGACAGCCCGTATTCCTCCAATGGCTCAATCGTCGTGGATACCGAAAAGAACGGTTGGTACGACAAGCAGGAGCCTGAGAAATGCTACGGCGGAATATACGACCTCGCCTATGAGATAACCGGCAGTTGCAATCGCTCGGAATTAAATCTTTTCATCGCAGTCGAGATGAAAAAGATTATGGATTTCAAATGTTACGAGGTTCTGGGCAACGGCGAGAGTGCCAATACTGATATGATACTGGCAATGCCTGTAAAGAACAAGGATGGCAAAAGAGCCGATGCCGTGCAGGAGCTGCCGAAGGAGAAAACCCCGAAGCCCGGTCGCAAAATGCGCTTTTAGCCTATGGATATAGACGCTATCAAAGGAATATCCATTGTGGATTTCCTGCACCGTCTCGGCTATAATCCGACCGGACGCGACAGCAAGGGTCTGTGGTTCTATGCGCCGTACCGCAACGAGAGAAAGCCCTCTTTCCATGTCAACCCGCGAAAAAATGTGTGGTTCGATTTTGGGAGCGGCGAAGGAGGCGACATCTTCACGCTCGCCGGTGTATTGTCGGGCAAGACCGATTTCGTTGAGCAGGCACGGTATATCGCCGAAAAGATGGATATGCCCGTTGCAGAGCCTTACAAACCCGTGCCGTTTGTCGAGGAACCGACATTTGAAAATGTGGCAATATCCCGGCTGGAGTCGCCCGCGTTGCTGCGCTATCTGGCAGGGCGCGGCATACCGAAAGAGATTGCACAACGCTACTGCGTGCAGGTGGACTATGAGCTTCACGGCAGGCATTATTACGCCATCGGTTTTGAGAACACCGCACACGGCTTTGAGCTTCGCTCTCCCTTTTTCAAGGGAAGTTATCCACCAAAGAACATTACACGCATCTCAGGCGGCAATCCGCGCTGCAACGTGTTCGAGGGCTTCATCGACTTTCTTTCGGCTGAACGCCTCGGCTACAACGACGGCAACGACAGTGTTGTGCTTAACTCCGTGGCTAATGTCGGCAAGGCAATCCCGGCTCTTGCAGAATACCCCCTGATACTGTGCTATCTCGACAATGACACCGCCGGGCGTGCCGCAGTCGCCAGACTGCGCCGCGAGTTCGGCGACAGGGTCAGCGACAAATCCGCGCTCTATCCCGACCACAAGGATCTGAACGACTATCTGAGGTCGCTCAATCCGAAACAAATCACTAAACCCAAATTCAAATTATGACTATAAATTTCTTTTCACGCATCGGCGATATTCGCCTCACACCCGGCCGCTTCTTCGGCTTTTGGATTGCTCTGTTCGCAATCGTAATCTCACTGACTTCCTGTTCCGACGACCTCGATGTGCAGCAGTCCTATCCGTTCACGGTGGAAGTGATGCCCTACGCTGACAAAATCGCGCAGGGGCAGACTGTGGAACTGCGCTTCGAGATTAAGCCCGAAGGCAACTACACCAACACCCTCTACACAATCCGCTATTTCCAGTATGACGGCGAAGGCACTCTCAAACTGGTTGACGGCCCGGTGTTAGTCAACAACGACCGTGTGCTTCTTGAAAGCAAGACATTCCGGCTCAACTATACAGCCAAGAGTGCCGACGCCCATAAATTCCTCGTGGTGGTAGAAGACAACTTCGGCTCTACCCCGTGGGAGCAGGCCTTCGAGTTCAACGGCAAGGACAAAGGAGATGATAACGGCGGCACTATCATCGGCCCTGTTGTCGGCCCCGTAACTCCGGTTGTTCGATGAAAAAACTATTGTTTTTCTTCGTGGCGTTGCTGTCCCTTGTGGCGGCAACGCCCGCCGCCAACGCCAAGAGGTCTATAATGGAGCTGCCGCCGTTTGAACGTGCCGTGCTGATAATAAAAAAGTTTGAAACGCTCCATAAGCCCAAACACTGGCCCTATGTTGGCTATGGTCACCAAGTCCAGCCGGGAGAACCTTACCGCCGTGGCGTGCAGCTCACCGAAAGACAGGCGGATTTACTATTACGAAAAGATCTCCGCAAATTCTGCGCCCTATATTCACAATATGGTAAGGACTCTATCCTTTTAGCGTGCCTCGCCTACAACTGCGGTCCCGGCGTCGTCAACAAAAGCACTGTCCTGAAGAAACTCAAAGCAGGCAACCGCGACATCTTCAAATCCTACACCGCCCACTGCCGTTATAAAGGTAAGTTCCATAAGCAACTACACCAACGCCGGATTATGGAAATTATAGTATTGTTCCAAAAATAATCTTTTGCACAAGCAATTACCATGCGACAATGCCGCCTGTGGCGGCCGAAATTTTTAGCGCAAATCGGTGGAGCGACTTCATCACGAGGTCGCTCCACTTCCTACATTACGACTTGGCAAATTTTATCTCAGTTGTTGATTTTCTTGTTGAGCCATTCATCACGGCGTTGTCTGCACTCTGTGAGTGTTCCAGCCACGCCGGAGAACAATTCTCCGTTTGTGTGCCTATAATCATATTGATAGTGTTTCTTTCGCAGTGAGCGATAACCGGTGTAAAACACCTCATATTGTTCAGTGCTGGGAGTTGTGGTTGTGCTTACTCCGTTGGCTGTCATTCTCGTTGCCATAGTATTGCATTTTAGTATTCTACAATCAGTATCCGATATTCAAATGTTATATCGGGGTTGGTTATCTTCCTTTGTTTCAGCCATAGGTGGTGACTGCCGTAGTCATAGATAAAGTATCGGTCAAGGTCATACTTGTCTGCAAAACCGGCTACTATCTGCCGCAGGGTTTCCTCGCTGTCGGCATAGAGAATGTGGTTTACAAACTCTATGATGATTTCGGCAATCTTATCATCAAAGATGATTGTCGGATGTTCAAATGTTACGTTCATATTCGGTGGGGATTTATGACCTGCGCCATTGCTGACGCAGGTCGGGTTAGACATTTAGGCGGTCATTCTCGCTCTGATTTCTTTTCGGTGGCTTGCGATAGTGTTTTCTATGCGCTCCTGATATTCGCTTACCTTGTTGCAGGCAGCACGGCATTGTATCACTTTGAGTGTCTTTAAGTCTATCTCAACGGTTGCCACTATCATGCCGTCTATTCGGGCATAAAACACAAGAGTCTCGGCTTTGAGATAGTATTGACTGCTACCTACACAGATATGCTGTGTACTGCCTTCCATATAGTATTCGGCAACGCTGTCAAGAGTTTTGATTTCTATCTCGTTGTCAGTGAATACAAGTCCGAAGAAGCGACCTTTAAGTTCCTTGAGCCTGGCTTCGTTCTCCAACGCCTTTATGCGGTCAGCTTCTCTACGCTCCTTTTCCCGCTGGTGGTTGACTTTCCGCATATATTCATCGTGTGCGTCAAAGAGATCGGAGGGCATTATCAGTTTGGGTGAGTGGGTATCCCTGCCGAAACGCTCCAGCATACGCAGATAGTCGTACCACGTTGAAAGGTCGGGAATATCATATCCGTGACGCTTGGCGATAAGATACGAAGACCAAAAGTGCTTTACCTCTGCGGTATTTCCTGCCATATATCTGAGCATCCTTATATTGCCTTCTTTCAGCAATGTCTCGGCTTGCGGTGCTGAAAGCAACATTGAGAAATAGCTGACGGGGCGGATGTCGTGGAAATTGCCGTCAAATCCGTTTCTTTTCAATTCCGGTATGACCTTGATTTTCGGATAGAGGTATTGGTTTGCGATGTGCTGATATGTTCCGCTATCCTTTCTAATCTCCATTGGCGAGCCGAAAGCGAAGCAGTCAAGATATATTCCCATAGTACGTTGGAGAGCTACAAGCGCAGTCTTGCCGTTAGGTGCAATCCAATATTGACCTATCTCCAGAAATGCGGGGATGCCTTGAAGCCTTTGCGCATTTCCACTAAAAGAAGGAAAATCCGCAGTATCTGATACTCTCCGCAAGTGGTTATCACATTGAAATAGGATTTCTGCTGACACTTGCGTGTATAGGTTTCCTTGACTTCAAGTTTCGCCTTACAGTTGGGGCATTTGCATTTTTCGGCAGACTCCGACATAATCCACGAGTGTCCGCAGTCCATACAAGTGGTGCGACCTTTGGGCAGACGGAAGGCATAGTGGTTGATAGTGTTGGTGAACACCCAACGGCGTGGGGCGCTTGGGAGTGGGCGAAGATGCCCACTCTGTGATATTACCGCTTGTTCGTATTTCGTTCTCGGTTTCATAGTCGTAATGTGTTAAAAGTCAAATAGACTTGGTTGGATTTCGGGTGCTTTCTTTTCGGTGGTCTTGGGTCTGCGCATTTTAGCCATTTCCTCGTCACGCAGTCGGTTGATGGCATCCTGCCGTGCCTGCTCCTTTTCCCCCTCGGTAAGTTCTACCGTATGGTTCACTACCACTTGGCAGTTGGTGGGTATATTGCTTACCTCGATTTCGGGTTCATCCCAAAAGTGCATAGCCCAGCCATAGATTTCATCGTCGGTAAAACCGCAACATCCGCTTTTCTTGACCTCTCCGATGATATAGGCGCGACACTGCTCCATCGTCTTGGAGGGATTTGCCAGCCTGACCGCTACGAGAGGGTCGTTCTCAGCCCTTTTCATCAGATATTGGGCGATTGTGTCCTGGAACGCTTGTATTCCTTTCATTGTGTTCATTGCCATAGTCGTAAATGTTTTATAGTGTCGTTATCCAATAGATTATCCCTGCTGCCGTGAGGATTGAGATTATCCAGCCTACGCCACGGAATATCGGTTTCAGTATCGCCCAAAGAAGCATACCTACAATCAGACCGGCTATTATCCCTATCACTCTTGCCGCCTTTTTTAATGCGGTATGAGCTGGAGAAGGAGTGAAGCTCGTATTTTTGATATGTCTGTCGTTCAGTGTCATAAAGCGATATTTTTTTAATGCGTATAATCGCTGTTTGAAGTTTGTTCGCTCGTTGACACACTTGCATGAAGGGAGAAAAGGGGTGTTCTGCACTCGCCGGAAAAAATACTACCGACCAACGGGAGCTGTGGAGATTTTTTCAGGCGAATGCAAAAGAATACCCCGTCCCGGCGTGTTCATCAACTCCGAGCGAACAGACTTTGAACTATGATTATAATCCGCACGAAACATAGAGCTGGCAACGCCCCATGAGGTGACACTGAACGACAGGCATACAGAAAATGCTATCCATAAGAAAATAGCAATGCCCCATAACCATTTCCGAAAACTAATGTATGTTATAATTTCTCACCGATGACAATGTCAATATTTTCATTAGAAACCGCTATGACAGCCCCGGCATAAGGCAATGTATGTGTCGGGGACGCCCCCGGAATTTATGGAGGGATCGTAAGCGACACGTTCTTTGCCGCCGTGGGCCGTAACAAACGGAGAGTGGCGCGGCGGCTCAAATTCCATGCAAGGAGCAGGCGTTAAGAACACGGGCTGTCGATTAGAAGTCTTGTGTGTGCGACATCTCTGTCGCAATCTCACAAGGCGTATGAGACAGTCGGTGTTCAGCCGGCTCCCATAGTCGGCGTGCGGTCGGAGGGTGTCAGTGAAGCCTGCTTCGCCGTCACCCTCTGACGGCATAGCCGACGACAACACCGTGAGCCGCCACGCCTCTCGCAGTTTTCGCAGTGCCTAACAAACGACAAAGATTTTTTCATGGCTGAATAATCTAAAATCCGAATTAAAGTGTTATATTTGCAAAATAATTCCAAATACAGTATTTGAAATGGTATTAGAAATCGCTCTCACCAACTTTTTCTCGATTAACGAGAAAATAACGCTTGACTTGCAGGCAGCCAATATACAGACAAAGGAAGCCCGCGCGCTTGACGGCAATACTTTCAGTGTCGGCAATGAACGGCTTTTGAAAACAGTTGCCATATACGGCGCAAACGCTTCCGGTAAGAGCAACATAATCAAGGCTGTAAAGGCCGCCGTTGATATGATTCTCGACTCCCACAACTATAATGAGGGGGACAGTTTTGGTTTTAAGCCTTTCAAATTTGGGGGGAATGATGCTCCGAGTGAGTTCTATATACGTTTTATCGTCAATGGGATAGAACATGAATATTCTTTTTCCTGCACCCGTGAAGAAATCATTACCGAAAGCCTGTACTATTATCCCAAAGGGCGCAAGGCTCTGATATTTTCCCGTGATGAGCGTAAATCGGGAGGTAAGAAGGAGAAATATGAGTTTACGACCGTAATACGCCGTCCGATGGATGTTGCGTCGAATACTTCTCGCAAAACGCTTTTCCTGTCGCGTGCAAGCCAGATGGATCGTGACAAGGCAAAGGAGATTTACCGATGGTTCAACGAGCAGCTTGTATTCAGCTATCGCGGCAACACATCTGTGGTGACTGACAGATTTCTCGGAGACAACAAGGATGCGGTTCTTCGCGTTCTTAAAGCCGCTGACAGCGACATTGTGGAGTTTTCGTACAAGGATGGAGAGCTGACAACTTTCCACCGGCGCAATCCTTCTCTGCCGTTTGACTTCAATACTGAAGAATCCGAGGGTACAAAAATACTGTTCAGGATAATGCTTACGGTAATGGATGTAGTCCGCAACAATAAAGTGATGTTTCTTGACGAGGTGGAAACCAGCCTGCACACCCGCCTTGTCGAGTATCTCATCAACCTATTCCACAACAGCCGGTCGGCACAGCTCGTATTCACCACCCACAACACACATCTGCTTGACATGACACGCTTTCGCAAAGACCAGATTTTCTTTGTGAATAAGCGCGATGACGGTTCCAGTGACCTTTATTCACTTTTCGACTACAAGGACTTCCGCGAGAAGATGGATCTGGAGAAAGCCTATCTTCAGGGGCGTTTTGACGCCGTGCCGTATGTCAACGAATTTGAGAATATCTGACTATGGCACGAAAAGCTAAACAGCCGAAAGGCAAGAGAATGAATCCGACCTTCTTCGTATTTTGCGAGGGGAAGACCGAAGCTGCGTATGTGGATCTCCTGCGCCGCAATTTCCGGGTTCCCGTTGAAATCATAGCGAGAGTAAGCGATTCCAATATATCCCAGCCGTATATCGACAGATGCAAGCGCGACAGGTTCACCACACCGGAGGATAAGACTTTCCTGATGTTCGACCTTGATGTGCCGGGGATGCTTGACCGTCTTAAGAAGATTCAAGATGCCACCCTCCTGCTTTCCAACCCCTGCATCGAATATTGGTTCCTGCTGCACTATGTCGATGTCAACCGTGAAATATCATCATCGGAGTGTCTTGCACTTTTGAGAAGTAAAGACCTTACTTATTCCAAAGGAGAATTCTCAACGGCGATGAAAAGAATACTGATAGATAATATTGTGGATGCATCTGTCCGTGCTTCCCAAAAAGTAGCATACAACAATCCTTCTTCAACGGTTCATTTTTTGACAAAAGAGATTGTAAATATCAAGCATTGACATCAGCTCATATCAGAACACCTATATTAGAAGCGGCGTAGGTTAAAATGTTCATTTAGTAATTATTATGGCGACTTATCCAAACAAACAAGCAACTCTGTTCCCTGAACTCGATGCAGAGTTGTCTTCAAATTTATACATAGTTGGTAATGGATTTGATATAATGCATGGATTACCAACAAGATATGCCGATTTTAGAGAATGGCTTATAAAAAACGGAGACAAGCAATTCGTAGATTTATTGAATCTGCTATTTCCCTATGCTCCTGACGATGACGATAATGACAATAATTATTTTTGGAGTGATATTGAGAATTTTTTGGGAGAATATCGCCCCCATGAGATAATGGATTTTTGCGTTCCTAATGGAATGAGTTACAAAGATGGGCAAAAGTATGTATATGCAGTGGAAGATGGCCCCAATTCAATATTTATTCCAGCACTAAACCATCTATTTGAAAAATTCAAAGAATGGGTCGATAGTATTGAAGTTACATCTTTTTGTAAGCTTCATTTACATCCAGAATGTTTATATTTGACATTCAATTATACAGAAACGTTAGAAAAAATCTATGGAATACCTGATGAACAGGTCTGCCATATTCATGGCAAACGTAAGGTTGATGAAGAATATGTGTTTGGACACAATAATCTAATATCGTCTGATCAGCTTGATGCTGATTATGAATTTGAGCGAAAAGCATTATGTAACATTGTATCCGAGATGAACGCTCATGTCAAAGATTACATCGGCATAATGAAATTTTCTGAATGTTTTTTTAGAAGAATCAGCAAGATTAAACGTATTATTGTGATTGGTCATTCAATGGGAAAAATTGACTTGCCTTATTTTGATAAACTTATTGAGATGGTCCATCACGATGTAGAATGGCTTTTTTACTATCATTCTGAGGATGATTTGAAGAATATAATCGAGTTTGTAAATTCACGCAAGATTCGTTGCGTAAAATATAAGAACATATGATTAAACCGTGAGTTGATTGTTTATACCTGACAATGTATTTTGGCATTTTGAACCGTGAGCCTGAAAAACCCTCTTAGCGTGAGTAAAAGGTATTTTTAACGCTTTGGCTCATTGAGGATTGGAGATAAAGTATTAACTTTGCAACACCGAAATATTATTTCGGAGAAGAACATTGAAATCGCAGAATGAGGCATTAGTGAGTCGTTCCTCTACTAATCTACTAAGCCTCTGCAAATCAGTGCATATAAAGAAATAACCCCGAAATCTCCGGGGTCACAAAGCAGTCAGCACATCGCTGACTGCTTTTTTATTGCCCAAGCCCCATCCCACCGCATTTTTCTGAAAATTCATGTACTTGAATTTTGAATTATGCCCCCAATATATTATCGTTGTATTATAATACCAATGAACTTACATTCACGGTGGCTAATAGCCGCTGACTATTATTTAAATAATTCATAATTGTAAGTTTTTTGGTTAATTAGGAGGCTGTGTCGTAATAAGATTTACGGTGCAGCTTTTCTTTTTAAGCTTTTAGGTTTCAATTATGAGCTAATTGGACTAATTGCAAAAAAGTATGCAGAAATAATGTACCACTTTTTGAGTGGTATATTGCCATGGCAGTGGTATAACTGTTGCCATTCTATTTTATTTACACCACTTTTGGGCGCATGGAGGTGTAGGGCTGTGGAGGATGCGGAGTGGGTTAGGGCTTTTTCTTGGGGGTGTATTTGGATTTGACGAGGGTGTAGGCTCTTTGGACGAGGGCGTAGATCTCGGGGTCGGGGATGTCGCCGTTGAGGTTGAGCTGTATCCAGTGTCGAAGGCTCTGATTGAGAGGGTTGCTCACCGATAAGTGTCGGTTGCGTATTTCCGCTATCTCTTCGGGTGTTGACTTGACAGTCACCGATGTGAAATCGTCCATATCCACGAAGCAGAACATGTGGTCGAGGACATAGAATACAAGGATGGAGTCGTAGCGCCGGGCAAATTTGCCGAAAGGTGTTTTTTCGGTAACACCGTCCATCGACAGGCAATATTCACGGAATTCTTCGATGTTCATAGTTTCGGGTTATTGTATAACGGCAGTCTTTATCTTGTCGGTTAATTAAATATAAATTGATTTTGGGATATAAAAGCGGCGTTTTCGTCACATTCAGTGGGCATTCGACTGTATCAAGCTGGGATTTACGCGCTTTATAGTTGCAAAATTAATAAAATATCGGATATCGCGGATGCGGTGCGGCGTTTTCCCGCGCTTGTGGGATTGTAGGATAATTTGTAACTTTGCACCCGCTATGACACAAAGGACTAAAAATATACGCAATATGAATAAGCACGCCGAGTCACGGATGTGCCGTATAGTCTTTGTGCATTGGTTCAGCGGATTCATCTAAATCAAGGAATGTTTCTTGTCAAGGGCGCTGGCTCCTTGACAATGCCTTGACGGCCTATGCCATAGACTGTCGGGGGCTGAGGCTGCCGGAATGTTGGCCACCACGGCCTTGCTTGCCAACATAATCAGGGAGCTGGCGGCATTGGTGTTCTGCTCCTTCTTTTCGAGGAGCGGTCGAGGCGTATCGGCTATATCTCTTGCCGGAATAAACTCGATGGATGTGTGTCTTCCGTCCATATTGTCCGACCGTAGCCGCAATAATCTTATGCCGTTGGCTATAATCCATGGAATTATTCTTGAAATATCGGTTCCGGTGCTCATCTCGATATTCTGTTAAGATTCAAGCAGTCGTGTTGAAATGATTTTTTTGCGTTAAAAATGCGCTTCGCGACATTATGGGGTGAAATCGGGCGCTTCGGCGCATTATCTTTGCCGAAAAAGATAATACCATGGAAAACGCCGAAACGCCCAAGAAGAAGAGAGTTTACAAGTTGAAGTTTGATCAGTTGTGGGTCGATGCCATCAATCAGATACCGGTGTGCTATCACCGCGAGATATACTACTGGCTTGACTATTATCAGAATCATAATCACAGCGATTTGATAGGCACTATCAAGGACGACCTTGTGCGCTCGTTGTTCATGCTCATCTATCCCACGATCAGGCGTCGCCGCCTCGCCCGCGAGCGTCAGCGCCGTTACTGTGCGCGCAAGAAAGCCGCCCGCCTTGCCGCCGAAGCTTCTACACAGACTTCTGCCGCTTCTAAGCCTTCCTCTCCTGCCATGCAGACTGAACGTGCAGCGCAAGATGGTCATGCCTCTTCTGTCAAGCCCGATTGTCGTCGTGAGGGTTACCGATCGACACAGCCGTGCGCGCAAGAGCCGCATCAGCAGGTGACGCGCGGCAATGACGACCCTCAGCTTGAGGAGCGTATCAGGCGTTTATTGGAGTTTTGCGACAGGATATGTCCTCCCGATTCCTGCTACTATGTAGAGGCCGATGCGTCCATAAACAGTGGCTGACCTGCGTTGCGCTTGTGTTGACGGTTAATTGTAATGCCAAAATAATCATAAAAAGCTCATCTCTGCATTAGTTTTTTTGCGATAGAGTTGCATAATTAAAAAAAAGAACGTAATTTTGCATCGCAATTTACGGGAAGCCGTAAATATCCTACTAAATAATTGCTTCAATAGCTCAGTCGGTTAGAGCATCTGACTGTTAATCAGAGGGTCGTTGGTTCGAGTCCATCTTGAAGCGCAATAAAGGCAGGGATTGGAAATTAATACGTAAGCTTCAATAGCTCAGTCGGTTAGAGCATCTGACTGTTAATCAGAGGGTCGTTGGTTCGAGTCCATCTTGAAGCGCAATTCCGATTCCCGGTGAAAAAGGTCGTCCGATTTTCGGGCGACCTTTTTATTTGTATCCATTCCGCGGGTGCCCCTCGTTGTTAAGCAGCTAACGCAGCTTTTGCGCTGACGCGGGGATTTGCCGGTGGAGGGTATGGATGATGTGGGTGCGGGTTTGGGATGTGGTGAATTGGCGGTTGATTTTGTGGGTGATTCAAAATAATTATTTAACTTCACGGATTAATCTTAAAATGACCATTATGAAACATGTGCTATTGAAGTGTTTTGCGCCATTGGGCGTTATGGCGATGGCGGCGTGTGCCGCCGAGGCACCGAGCGAAGGTGAGTATAAGCCGCGAGTAGTGATATTGACCGATATCGCCCCCGTGGAAACCGAACCCGACGATATGGAGTCGATGGTGAGGCTGCTTTCACATGCCGACCTTTATGAGATTGAGGCGATAATAACCGCATCGGGGTGGAACAGCAGCGGCCGCGAGTATCCTGAGGAGTGGGGCCAATATCTTCAGACAGTGATCGATGCCTACGAGAAGGATCTGCCCAATCTTATGAAGCGTTCCGAGCAGTCGGAGTTCAAGCCGCTTGCCGAGGAGGCCGACAAGCAGATGATAGGCTACTGGCCGAGCGCCGATTACCTGCGCAGCCGTGTGTTCAGCGGCAGCAAGCATCTTGGAGTGTCGCATATAGGAGCCGATAACGTTTCGCCGGGAAGCGACTACATACTTTCGCTTGCGCGTGAGGATGACGAGCGCCCGCTGTGGGTTCTCGTGTGGGGCGGCGGCAACACCGTGGCCCAGTCGCTGTGGCAGGCACGCAACAGCGACGACAAGGAGCTGCTCGGCGATGTGCTTGACAAAATCCGGATATACACTATCACCGACCAGGATGTCGACTGGATCAAGAGGGCGCAGCACGACCTCAGCTCCCATCAGTGGATGAGGGAGGAGTTTGGCGACAGCCTCTTCTTTATATGGGACGAGAGCGCATGGCTGTCGCAGAATGAGATAGGCGCAGCCCACTGGCCCGAATATGAGCAACACATCCAGGGCAAGGGCAACATGGGCGCTGTTTATCCCCGTTACCGCTGGGGAGTCGAGGGCGACACACCGTCGTTTCTCTACGTGATGCCCACGGGACTTAACGACCCCGAGAATCCTTCGGATATAAGCTGGGGCGGATATTTCAAGAGCGGTATGACGGCCGACAGCGTTACTTCCTGCTACACCAACATCTCGCCCGAGGTAAAGGCTGTGTCACGTAAATATGAGGAGCTTTTCTATCCGGCCGTGTTCAACAACTTTGCCGCCCGAATGGCCTGGGCTCACGAGGGGAAGGGCAATCGCAATCCGGTGGCCGTGGTCAACGGCAAGAAGGGGCTTGCGCCAATCGTGGTCAATGCACGCGGCGGTGAGTCGATAACTCTCGATGCGTCGCAGTCGACCGATCCCGACGGCGACAACATAAATGTCAATTGGAGCCTGTTGCCCGAAGCCGGCAACGCCGATGTGGAGGGTGTGGTGATTGCCGACCCCGACAGCCCGAAGACCGAGCTTACATTGCCCGCGCTCGACAAGGGCAGCCGGGTGAATGTGCTGTGCACGGTAACCGACAACGGCACTCCCGTGCTGACATCCTATCGACGGGTGATAATCGACATCGAGTAGCGGACGGCCGAATCAGCCGGGTTGTAATGGAAACGGGGAGGTGCACCTGGCGGTGCATCTCCCCGAAGTTTATTCTTAAGCTATGTATGCTGTTTTATTAGTCGATAAGCTGATCGGCCTTGTAACCGCCCATCTCACGGATGGCGTTCTTAAGCATTACATATTGCTCGAAGAGGTTGTTTACGGGTATTTCGTTCTTTGTATAGTCGTGCATCGGGCTCTTGAGGAAGAAGCTCAGGAATGACTGGATGCCGTAGCGTCCGCAACGTGCTGCGAGGTCGCTCAACAGAACGAGGTCAAGACACAAGGGAGCAGCAAGGATTGAGTCGCGGCAGAGGAAGTTGATCTTGATCTGCATCGGATAGCCCATCCAGCCGAAGATGTCGATGTTGTCCCATCCTTCCTTGTTGTCGTTGCGCGGAGGATAGTAGTTGATACGTACCTTGTGGTAGTAGTCGGTGTAGAGGTCAGGCTGCTTTTCAGCAACGAGGATTGACTCGAGAGTTGAGAGCTTGCTCACCTCCTTGGTGCGGAAGTTGGCGGGTTCGTCGAGTACAAGACCGTCGCGGTTACCGAGGATGTTGGTTGAGAACCATCCTGCGAGGCCGAGGCAGCGTACACCGATGATGGGGGCGAAGCCTGACTTAACGAGGGTCTGGCCGGTCTTGAAGTCCTTACCTGCGATAGGCATCTTGGTCTTCTCGGCGAGCTCCCACATGGCGGGGATGTCGACTGTAGTGTTGGGGGCGCCCATGATGAAGGGAGCACCTTCGGTAAGTGCTGCATAAGCGTAGCACATAGAGGGGGCGATGTTCTCGCGGTCGTCGGCCTTCATAGCGGCTTCGAGATCGGCGAGTGTATAGTGTACCTTCTCGTTTACGGGAACATAAACCTCGGTAGAAGCAGCCCAAAGCACAACTACGCGTGCGCAGCCGTTGGCTTCCTTGAAGTCGCGGATATCCTTCTTAAGTTCCTGAACCATGTCCCAGCGGGTCTTGCAGTCCTTGACGTTGTCACCGTCAAGACGCTTTGCATAGTTGTGGTCGAAAGCGGCCTTCATGGGCTTGATCTTCTCGAGCTCGTCCTTAACGGGGAGGATGTCCTTCTCCTTGAGAACTTCGGCGTTCATAGCCGATTCAAATGCGTTGGCGGGATATACGTCCCAAGCTCCGAACACGATGTCGTTGAGGTCGGTGATGGGAACAATCTGGTTGTATTTGAGGTATTTCTTGTCGGCACCTTCTCCAACACGCATTACATCATATTGTGTCATTGAGCCAACAGGCTTGGCAAGACCCTTGCGAGTCATCAATACACCTGTCATAAAAGTTGAGGATACTGCTCCAAGTCCTACTACGAGAACGCCAAGCTTGCCTTCGGCTTTCTTTACTTCAATCTGATTCATGATTGTGAGGTTAAATTTTACGGTTTAAGTATTTAAATTGTTGTTTTAGTCACTTGCATAATGAAAATTACGCGCTCATCCGATGCCGTTAGCAGCGAAAAAGCGCGTAAAAGTAATCCTTATTTTTCAAATGTAAAAATATTTTTCAGCTAACTTTCCTTATTTTTCGTAAAGAATGGTTAAATATAAGGATGTTATGTTAATATAGCAAAATTTACATTCACATCTCGAGCGATAATGTTAATGGATTATAACGCTGCATCGAGCACATCGGCCAACTTTTTGATGATTGAGGGGTGCATCACGGCATCTTCGTCGGCGGTCCAGCCTTTTCCTTTAAGCCAGGCCACCTTGCAGCCGATGCTTTCGGCGGGCACGATGTCCTTTTTATAGGAGTCGCCCACTACGAGCACCTCTTCGGGCTTCAGGTGCAGAGCCTCGACTCCGAGGCCGAATATGCGCGGGTCGGGCTTGCGCACGCCCACAACGGCGCTTTCTATTATATCCTTGAAATAGTGGCGCAGGTTGAAGTCGCGCAACACGCTCTCGACATTGCCGTAGAAGTTGCTCACAAGTACCATGGGATACTTCTCGTAGAGTGCCTCAAGCGTGGGGCGTGCCTCCTCGATGCATTGGCGCGCCTGATCGTAGCAGTACTTTGCAATGTCGGGTGCAAGAGTGTCGACGGCCTCGCGCTTGACGGCTCCGTTGTCGGCGAGATGTGTCAGCTCGATTTTCATTTTCTTGAGCAGCAACACGTAGAAGTTGTCGTCGGGCATTATGTGACGAACTTTGGCAAGTTCACGCTCGGCATACACGTAAGCCTCACGGAATGTGTCCTTGTCGATTTCCACTCCCGATGCCCGGTATCCGTCCCAGATTATTTCGCTCCAGTGGGTGCCGCGGCTGTCGATTGTGCCGCCGTAGTCAAATATTATACCTTTAATATTTTCCATCCTCAAGCTCTTTAGTGAATGTCTTGCAAATGTTTTCGTGGCGTATCACCATTCCGGCCAGCAATATGTTGAGCACCGTCAGTTCAAAGGCGAAGTAGAGCCAAGGCATCTGCAGGAAGAGCGATGCAAACAGGGCTATCGTGCGCCAGTTGAACGACAGGATGTTGGTGTACTTCATCAGGGGCAGGCTCTTGGCGCGGAATGCGTCGCGGAATGACTGTGGGATGCGTCCGTCGGGGAACCGGCGCTTAAGCTCGGCGCGTAGCGCCTGCATGCGCGGGGTCCATGCCTCCTGGTTGATGGTGTAGTTGGTGTAGAAGGTCAATGTGAGCTTCTTCCAGAAGTTGTGTTTCCACGACAGCTCGGTGAGCTTGCTCTTCAGGTCGGCGGCCGATTCAAGTTCACTGCCGTCCTCGCCCTTGAGGAAGTAGAGGTGGAACTGGCGGTAGTAGTCGGCCATTGCAGCCTGCTTGGCATGGCATATTCCCGTCACTACGGCGGTAACCCATATCACCCAGTGGTGCTGTGAAAAGAACTCCGATGTGACATTGGTGCGGAGGCATATAGCCACGTATATCGTAGCAAACCAGAAGTCGCCCGACAGTCCGTCGAGTATTCGTCCTATGCGTGAATATTGCTTGGTCATTCGGGCCAGCTGTCCGTCGGCCGAGTCAAATGAGTTGGCCCATATCAGCAACAACATTCCTATCACGTTAAGCCACAGGTCGTTGAAGTAGAACATCACTCCGGCGCCGATGCCGAGGAATATCGATGCTATGGTTATGGCGTTGGGCGTTACGCCGAGCTTCTTGGCGAGGCAGGCCCACATGTAGCCTATCGGGCGATAGAACGCGAGGTCGATGTGCTCCTCGGTGTCCATCGACTTGAGGCTGTCGCGATAGCTTGATGTGGACGGTTGTGCGTTATTTATCTGTTGCTCCATAGCCGTTATTTGCGTTTTTTGATTTCGTTGAGGATGCACTTGGCTATATGGGGCGCCGCTTCCTGACGGCAGGGCGCGAAGCTTGGCCAGTCGTTGAAGTCGATGATGCGAATGTCGCCTTCGGGGCTTATTATGCAGTCGCCGCCGTAAACCTTCACATCAAGAACCTCGCTCGCGTTCTGGCAGATGGCACGCAGCTTCTCCTTGTCAAATTCAAGTCCCTGCGACTTGCCGTTGATGGCTTCGTGGCCGTATTTGGAGTGGCCGAGGTCGAAGGGGTAGAACCAGAAGAAGAACGGAGTGCCCTGAACGCCGTAGAACTTTATGAGGTCGCCCACGAGGTGACGGTTGATGACGGCGCGCTTGATGCCGCGCAGGAAGTACTCCTGTAGCACCTCCTGAGCCTCTTCGGGGTGACGCACGTAGCTTACATCCTCCTTGTGCATGGCGTGGAAGTCGCCGCGCTTGATCCAGCACTGTGTGAATCCGGCCTTCTTGAGGGTTGCGGTTACGCCTTCGTCGGTGTTTACGATGAGGCTTTCGGGGTAGGGGATGTTGGAGCCTACGAGTATTCGTGTCATGCGCTCGCGGGTGCAGTTCTCGATTCCGAATCCCGAGTTGATCACCAGGGCTCCTTTCTGCTCGAGTTCCTGAAGCTTGTGTATCGACTTCATTTCGCGGCACATGTTGACGATGACCGGTTCGGTCACTTCGTCGGCAATGAACTGCTCTTCGCTGTATATGTTCACTATGCATCCGCGTTTGCGCAGATGGTCGGCAGCTGCATTGAATATGGCAGCGTCGTTGCCGATGTGGTTTGGCGAGTAGGCACCGGCACGCATGATGCCGGCAATCGTTATTTCAGCCATTTTAATAATATGTTACAATGATTGATTCGAGTTGCTTGTTGGCGTGGGCTTATGCGTTCCCTTCGGCGATGAATCGCTCGGCAGTGGCAATGTCGCCGGCATGGTCGACATCGACTATCTTGCTGAAGGGATAGGCCTTAAGTCGCAGTCCGCCCTCCACGAGTGCGCGCTGGTAGTTGCGCATGCGGCTCACTCCGCGCTTCATGCAGTCGTCGAGAATGTCGAGCGCGGGGGCTGTGAGGCCGTATATTCCGCCTGAGATGTACTTCACTCCGTCCCATGGGTTGTCGCGGAACGCCGTTATGAACATGTCGTTGTCGACATCGATGTAGAGCGGCTTCTCGTCGTCGATAAACGATGTAACGGCCATGTATCCGTCGGCGCTGTCGTCATGCTCGAAGGCGTTGACATATTGGCGGAAGTCCTTTTCGTGGAATATGGTGTCGACTGTCGTCAGCACGAATTTTCCTGTGGCGGGGAACTTGCGGCTCACTTCCCAGAAGGAGTGCATCGAGCTGGGCGTCGACTTCACGGTGAGGTAGAGCGGCACGGGCAGGGTGAGGCTTTCGATGTATCGGCGCACCTCGGTCATCTGCTCGTTGACGATAATCGACAGCGACTCGGCGTTGCAGTCGAGCATTATGTCGATGAGTCGTTTTATCATGGGGGTGCCGTTGAGCTCTACGAGCGGCTTCGGGCGCTCTACACCCTCTTGAGCGAGGCGGCTGCCTTCGCCGGCGGCTATTATGGCGCAGTTCATTTTATCTTGTTTTGCGGGTTGATTAGTCGTTTTCGCTGTCGTCCTTGGTGAGGTCAAGCACAACGTTGTCCTTGCTCTTGTCGAAGTACTGCTTGCGCAGCGGATTGCGGTAGGCGCGGTCGTAGCGCAGGCGGTTGCGGTAGATGTCGATAGCCATGTATATTGCGTTGCGCATCGACTCGGCCGATGCCATGTCCTTGCCGGCAATGTCAAATCCAGTCCCGTGGTCGGGCGAGGTGCGCACGTAGGGAAGGCCGGCGGTGTAGTTTACGCCCTGATCCATGGCGAGCGCCTTGAACGGTGTGAGTCCCTGGTCGTGGTACATGGCAAGGATGCCGTCAAACTTCTCGTAGGCTTCCGAGCCGAAGAATCCGTCGGAAGCGTAGGGTCCGAAGGCGAGTATCTTCTCGTCGCCGGCCTCTTCGATTGCCGGTATTATTACATCACGCTCCTCGGTGCCGAGCAGTCCGTTCTCGCCGGCATGGGGATTTAGCGAGAGCACCGCTATGCGGGGGCAGTCGATGGCGAAGTCACGCTGCAGCGAGCGGTTGAATATGCGCAGCTTCTCAAGTATCGCCTCCTTGGTTATGGCCGATGGCACCTTGGCCAGCGGCATGTGGGCTGTCACGAGGGCCACGCGGATGTCGTCGGAGCAAAGCACCATGAGGCTCTTGTCGCCGTCGCCTATCGAGGCTTCGAGGTATTCGGTGTGGCCGGGGAAGGTGAATGTTTCGCTCTGTATCGTGTCCTTGTTGATGGGCGCAGTCACGAGCACATCGATGTTTCCCGAGCGGAGGTCGGCTACGGCACCCTCAAGAGAGGCAAAAGCGGCCTGTCCGGCTGTCTTTGATGCCACTCCGGGTTCAATCTTGGTGTCCTCGGGCACAACGTTTATTATGTTTACATCGCCGTCGCGCGCATCGTCGGCCGACGGAACCTGAACCAGGTTTACGGGGGCTATGTCGAGCCCTTTGCGGTAATATGCGGCTATCTTTGCCGAACCGTAAATTACGGGGGTGCAAAGTTCCACAAAGCGTGGATCGTCGAGGGCCTTGAGTATCACCTCGTAGCCAATTCCGTTTATATCGCCTTGGGTTATTCCCACTTTTATCTTTCGGTTGTCCTTCATTGTTGTAGTTTATAGTTGTAGAGTCGTAGAGTGGCCCGTAGGCGCACATTTACTCAAAATAACGCGCTAAGTTACGAATAATCCCCCACATAACCGCGTTACATCGGCAAAAATGTGGAAATCGCAATCCATGTTTCATTGCCGATTTGTGGGGATGTGGAGTAATGCTTAACTTTGCCGAATAAAACAATGTGGATGTTTATGAAGATAAGAGAAGTGCGCACCGACGACGCAAAGGAAATTGCCGAGATATACAATCACTATGTAAGGACTTCGACTGTGACTTTCGATACGGTCATAGCCACCGAGGAGATGACGCGCAACCGCATCGAGGCAATCGCTTCGCGCTATCCCTACTATGTGTGCGAGGACGAGGGCCGTGTGGTGGGCTATGCCTACGCTCATGAGTGGAAAGGACGCGGAGCCTATCACAACACCCTTGAGGCATCGGCCTACGTGCTCGACGGAATGACCGGGCGCGGCATCGGCCGCAAGCTGATGGAGTGTCTTATCGACGACTGCCGCAAGCGCGGATTCCATGCCCTGATAGCGTGCATCACCACCGGCAACGAGGCGAGCGAGCGCATGGTTAAGTCCTTTGGCTTCTACGAGGCGTCGCATTTCCGCGAAGTGGGATATAAGTTCGGACAATTCCTCGACGACAGCGACTACGAGCTTCTGCTGTGACATATATTTGTGGCTACGATGAGCTGTGACGCAAACAATGGACGGCCCGGCTGCGTTACATCATAGTAACCAAGATTTTCAGGATGATGAAACGAATTGTTATCATGGGGGCCTCGTCGGGGATAGGCCTCCGCACAGCCGAGATATTTGCTTTAACCGGATGGCATGTGGGCGTGGCTGCACGCAATGAGGGCCCGTTGAGGGCTTTGAAGGAGATGTTTCCCACTCAGGTAGAGTATGAGGTTATCGATGTAACCCGAAGTGACGCTCCCCACAAGCTGACTGAACTTATAAGGCGGCTTGGAGGCATGGATGTCTACTTCCATGTGGCCGGCATATTCAGCGAGAATCCCAGCCTTGATCTTGACAAGGAGGTGGCCGTGACCGAAACCAACACAACGGGCTTCGTGAGGATGGTCGACACCGCCTATCACTACTTCTGCCTCACGAGAATCAAGGGCACCATCGCCGCCGTGACATCGGTAGCCGGAGTCAAGGGCATAGGTCGGATGGCCGCCTACTCGGCATCGAAGCGTTTCCAATGGAACTATCTTGAGGCGCTTGAACAGCTCTCCAACAACAAGCGCGCCGGAATATCATTTGTCGACATACGCCCGGGATGGGTGCGCACCCCGCTTCTCGACAAGGAGCGCAAATATCCGGTGAGCATGTCGCTCGACCATGTTGCTCCGCTCGTTGTCGATGCGATTGAGCGCAAGATACGCATAGCCGTCGTCGACTGGCGGTGGGCCATAGGGGTGTTCTTCTGGCGGTTGATTCCGGGATGCCTCTGGGTGAAGATGCCCGTAAAGGTGTCGAGGGCGGTTAAGCGCATACCCCGACCCGCCAAATGATGTAACGGTCGATACAATAAGCCGCGACCTGCATTCGTTTACATTTTGTAATGAGTGCGGGTCGCGTCATATTGTCACGTTTCGTTGTCGTCCTCATCCTGATAGCCGGGGTGGGATGTCACGCTTGTGCGCAGCGCAACAACCGCGTGATGAACCGTCCTTATACCGACCTGAGGCCGTGGCATCTCGGATTCAGCGTGGGGCTGCACACCCAGGACCTCCAGCTGACGCATAACGGATATGTCACGCCCGACGGCGAGTCATGGTTTGTCGAGCAGCCCGACTTCTCGCCGGGATTCTGCGTGGGCGGACTTGTCGATTTCCGGCTCAACGAGTGGTTCAGCCTCAGGGTGTCGCCGGGCATCTATTTCGGCAACCGTAGCCTGGTGATGCGCGACCACGAGAGCGGAGCCGTTGAGCGTCAGGACATCAAGAGCAATCAGGTGGTGCTGCCTGTCGACTTGAAGTATGCGTCGTTGCGCTACCGCAACGTGCGTCCCTATCTTGTGGGCGGTGTAATGGGCGCATTTGATGTGTCGAAGCGACATGCCCGCGACCTGTTGCAACTCAATAGTGCCGATGTTCTTGTGTCGTTGGGGCTGGGGTGTGACATCTATCTCCCATATTTCAAGTTGTGTCCCGAGCTGAAGTTCTGTTTCGGGCTTACCGACATGCTGCGTCACGACCGTCCCGATCTTGCCGACGACCCTGACCGTTACAAGTTCACGCAGTCGCTTGCCAAGGCGGCTACGCGCATGGTTGTACTAACCTTTTACTTTGAGTGACGCATGGCAAGGATTAACCGCATATTGTCGCTGATTGCCGTTACGGTCGCATCGCTTGCCGTCACCGTCGACGCGCAGGTCGACATGATGATGACCAATTATGTCGAAGCACTCAACTACTACAATGCCGCCGCCATAGGCACGAGCGACTATCTGCGCGTGAGAGTCGGCGGCCGTTGGGACCGTATAGGCGCCGACCCGGCTCCCAAGTCGTTTATGCTCACAGGCGACATGCCTCTTCCCCTCCTTGGCAACAAGCTTGCGGCGGGAGTGGTGGCGCAGCGTGAAAGCATAGGGCTTTACCGCAACATCACCGCCGGACTTCAGTGCGGCTACAAGATAACGACCGGACGAAGCTCGAGTGTCACGCTTGCGGTTCAGGCCGGCATCATCGACAACGAGTTCCGATGGTCGGAGAGGGAGCTCCCCGAAAGTGACGCTGCAAGCGACGAGGCCGGTGACATCCCGATTGAAGACCAACGACATTCGGCTGTGGATCTGTCGCTTGGAGCGTTCTATAACTCGCGTCACTTTTGGGCGGGAGTGTCGGTGACGCATCTCAACCGGTCGCAGGTCACTCTCGATGTCGACGGCGACGGTGACAACGCCGTCGCGTTTAATGCCGGACGCAAGTTTTATTTGATGGTCGGCGGCAATATTCCCATAAAAAACACGTTATTTGAGATACAGCCGTCAATGCTTCTGAGAGCCGACCGCGACCGCGTGACGGGCCAGCTGACGGCCCGCGTGCGTTACAATCGCTTCCTGTGGGCCGGTGTGGCGTGGCGTCACGACGATGCCGTGGCACTGCTGCTCGGAGCCGAGTTCAGCAACATCTTCATCGGCTACAGTTACGACCGTGCCGTGGCCGATGTGTCACGCCGGGGGCGAGGCAGCCACGAGGTGTGGGGCGGCTACAAGGTAAAGCTTGACTTCGGGCCGCGCAACCGATACGGGCATAAAAGCATACGCATAATGTAATCATCACAATATGAAAGGAGTATCGACAAGATTATCAATCATTATAATGGCCTCGGCCATGGCGGTGTCATGTGCCGTGGGAGGGCATGGAAACTCCGGCGGCGAGGTTACCGGCGTGGGCGGCGTGTCGTGGAGCGAACCTACGCCCTACGGCATGGTGCTTGTCGACCGAGGGTCGATAATGGCAGGTCCGGCCGAAGCCGACAGCGCATGGAACCTGCGAGCCGACGCCCGCGGAGTGTCGGTCGACGGATTCTGGATGGATGAAACCGAAATCACCAATGCCAAGTACAAGCAGTTTGTCTACTGGGTGCGTGACTCCATAATCCGCGAGCGACTTGCCGACCCGGCCTATGGCGGCAACGACGAGTTTCGCATCGAGGAGGACCGTGACGGCAATCCCGTGGGGCCCTATCTCAACTGGAGCAAGCCCATTCCGTGGCGTAACGCCGACGAGGACGAGCAGCGTGCCATCGAGAGCATGTACCGCGTGAATCCGGTGACGGGTGTGCATGAACTTGATCCCGAGCAGCTCACCTACCGTTACGAGGTGTACAACTACACCGAGGCGGCCAAGCGAAAGAACCGCCTGAACCCGGCACGGCGCGAATACAACACCGACAAGCCGGTGCCCACGCGCGACCCGGTGATATCGAAGGACACGGCCTACATAAACGACGACGGCGAGATTGTGCGCGAAACCATAACCCGTGCATTGACCGGCGACTACGACTTCGTGAACACCTATATAGTAAATGTCTACCCCGACACCACCGCGTGGATCAACGACTTCGACAACTCGTTTAACGAGCCCTACGTGCGACTCTACTTCTCCCACGGCGGTTACAGCGACTATCCCGTGGTGGGCGTGAGCTGGGAGCAGGCTATGGCATTCAGCAACTGGCGCACCGACTTCCTGCGCAAGTCGCTCGGCAAGGAGGGCATCCACATCGAGCCTTACCGACTGCCCACCGAGGCCGAGTGGGAGTATGCGGCCCGAGCCGGAAAGAGTGAAAACAAATATCCCTGGGACGGTGACCTGCCGATGAGCGAGGACAAGGGGTGCTTTTATGCCAACTTCAAGCCCGGTGAAGGCAACTACACGCGCGACGGCCACATAATAACCTCCAAGGTGGGATCCTATGCGCCCAACGATTTCGGCCTCTACGACATGGCCGGAAACGTGAGCGAGTGGACCTCTACCGCCTACAATGAGAGCGTGAGCCGCCTCACGAGCGATGTAAATCCCGAATACCGATATGACGCCGCCGTCGACGACCCCTACCGCATGAAGCGCAAGATAGTGCGCGGCGGCTCGTGGAAGGATGTGCAGCACAACGTGCGCAGCGACCTGCGCATGTGGGAGTACCAGAACGAGCAGCGCAGCTACATAGGATTCCGTAACGTGCGCACACGCATCGGATTTGCCAAGGGGCGCAACAAATAACCGTCAATAGACAACTGTGACAATGGGAAAAATCAAGAGATACCGTAACCGCGTAGAGCGTTTTCTGTCAAGCGACCGCGGACAGAGCTTTTTCAATTTCGCCTATTCGATAGGCGCCGCCATCGTAATATGGGGTGCGCTTTTCAAGATTCTCGACCTGCCCGGCGGCGACCTTCTTCTCACCGTGGGCATGGGCACCGAGGTGATAATGTTCATCCTGACGGCTTTCGACCGTCCGCCGCGTGAATACCGGTGGGAGGATGTGTTTCCCGTGCTCGATTCGCATCGTGACGCTGACCGCCCGGTCATGACCGGAGCATCGGGTCTTGCCGTGGCTCCGGCGGCACCCCGCCAGGCATCGGGCGATGTTAATGACCATGTGGCACGCATAGCCGAGGCCGCCGACGCACTCGCCGGGGTGTCGGCCACGCTCATGGAGCAGTATAAGGCGGCGGGAAGCGACAGCGAGGAGATAAGCCGCGTGTCGGCCGACTACCTTGAGCAGATGCGCAGCCTCACCCGCAATATCGCCGGGCTCAACGCCATCTACGAGCTGCAACTGAAGAATGCCGGGTCGCAGCTTGAAACGATCGACCGCGTCAACCGTGGCATGAACGATGTGCGTGACATGTATGAACATTCGTCGGAGATGACCCGCCGCTACCGCGAGGAGGCCGAGAAGATGACCGAGCACATGCAGCAGCTCAACGCAATATACGAAAAGATGCTTACGGCCATGACCGCCAATCCGTTGTCGGCCGTGTCGTCCAACCGATAAAGACTTACGATGGGAAGTAACAATACACGCAATCTGTCGCCGCGTCAGAAGATGATAAACCTGATGTATATCGTCCTGACGGCCATGCTTGCCTTGAGCGTGTCGAGCGATGTGCTCGACGGCTTCGGTCAGGTCGATGAGGGGTTGTCGCGCTCCAATGCGAATGTGGAGTCGCGCAACGCCGTGCTTCTCGACCGGCTTGAGGCTGTAGCGTCGCAGAATCCCGAGAAGGGAGGAGCATGGCGCGACAAGGCTGTGGAGATTCACTCGATGACCGGCAGCTTATATGCGCTCATCGACACGCTGAAACTCGCCATTGCGGTGGAGGCCGACGGAGAGGATGCCGACCCGGGCAATCTGCGTCACCCCGAAAACCGCGAGGCCTCGTCGGTGGTGATGGTGACGGCGCCTGATGCCCGCGGCAAAGAGCTGCGCAAGGCCATCGAGCGTTATCGCGAGCAGGTGACGGCGCTTGTGCCCGACTCGGTGAAGCGCGACAACCTGCAACGTGCACTGTCGACCGACCCCATGCTGCGTGACGGCGCACTCGCCAAGCGACCCTGGGAGGAGGCCCTGTTCCTGTCGAAACCGGCCGTGGCTTCGGTGACCATGCTCACCAAGCTGCAGAACGACCTGCTCTATACCGAGGGTGAGGTGCTTGTCGCACTGCTCGCCAATGTCGATGCCGGTGATGTGAGGGTCAACGAGCTGAGAGCCTTTGTGATACCGTCGTCGCGCAACGTTATGCGCGGAGCGAGCTACCGGGCCGACATTGTGCTTGCCGCAGTCGACACGACACAGCGCCCGAGGGTCTATATCGACGGTCGCCGCCTCGACAACGACCGCGGAGTGCTTGAAATCGACGCTTCGGCCACAGGAGCGTTCAGCTACTCGGGCTACATCGAGCTGCCGCACCACGACGGCACTGTTACGCGTCACGACTTCGAGTCGTCCTACAATGTAATCGAGCCCGGCGCTACGGTGTCGGCCAAGATGATGAATGTGCTGTATGCCGGAATCGACAATCCGCTTGGAATCTCGGTGCCCGGAGTGCCTCAGTCGTCGGTGAGCGCAACGATGACCAACGGCTCCCTCTCTCGCCATGGCGACGAATGGATTGCGCGTCCCGACCGCATAGGCGAGCCGGCGGTGGTGACGGTGACCGCCGACATCCGCGGCTCCGACAGTT